>Ga0247609_10003208_pt1 | contig 16674 bp, 14 predicted proteins | sample 172DNAGHGlowgp2_FD_193487 | JGI IMG/M metagenome (GOLD analysis project Ga0247609, IMG submission 193487) | Sheep rumen microbial communities from Palmerston North, Manawatu-Wanganui, New Zealand - 1728 DNA GHGlow gp2 | ecosystem: Host-associated > Mammals > Digestive system > Stomach > Rumen ...
AAATCAAAATTAGAAGTTGTTAATAAAGAATATAATGAATATAATAATAAAATTAATGATATTTTAGAATTAATTAAAGAAATGCGTTCATTATCTAAGAAAATTGAAGATTTAGATTCTATTTTAAGTTCTAATAAAACTTCTTTAGCTGAAGTTAATTTAAAATTATTAAGATTAAAAGAATATAATACTCGTAAATCTACTCTTAATAAAGATTTTGAAAAAGTTGGTTTAATTAAAGACGCTTTAAATCCTACTAAAGGTATACCAATTCATTTTATTAATAATTATCTTAATAAAACTAAAAATGTTACTAATGAATTATTAGATTTATCTCAAAGTAGTAAATTTGCTATTAATTTTGATATTGACGATAAAAATTTTTTTATTCAAGTTTATAAATCTGATGGTACTATTTTAAATGATATACAAGAGGCTTCTCAAGGTGAATGTGCATTAACTTCATTATCATTATCTTTAGCTTTAATGGAACAATCTATGTCTAATTATAATATTTTATATTTAGATGAATTAGATGGTGCTTTAGATACTGAAAATAGAAGAGCATTTATAGATATGGTATCAACACAAATTAAAAAATTAAATATGGAACAAGTTTTTATTATTTCTCATAATAAAGAATTTGATTATTATCCAGTAGATTTAATTTTATTAAAGAATCATGATATTGATATTAAAGATAAAGAAATAATGAGTAATAAAAATATTTTATTTATAGCATAATGTATTCAGGTAATATCTGTAATAGATATTACCTGAATTAAAATGCGTAAATTTATAAAAAATAAATAGATATTATATAAATGTCCATAAAAGATCAATAAAAAAGGAGGTGATATAATGACATTCCAAGAAGTTTTTGCTGAATATCTTGCAAAAGATTTAAGGCGATTTCCTATTGGAGACGATTTCAAGTATCGGTTTCCTAATGGCTATATTGTATCCGTAATTCGTCATCCTGGCAGTTATGGCTATGAAGCAGGCCTATGGGAAGTAGCGATAGTTGATAATAAGGGAAATTTCTTTCTTCTGAATGATGATTACATCGTTCAACTTTATGATGGAATTTTTCCTTCGATCAATGATGAACAAGTTTTCGCTATTCTTGCGAAAGTAAGAATTTTGGAAGCTGATTCATTAGAAATCGCTCCTTAAGAAAAATCTTATTAAGCCGTATATACCGAACGGCCGTAGAATATCGGTATAGAAAGGAAGTGAATAAAAAATGGAAAAAATGATTTCCTATAATAAGCTTTCTAAGAAAGCCAAAAGGGAAATCAATAACAAAAAAAGAAAGAGTTGGGATTGTAATCCGATAACTAAGATTGTAAAATCTAAGAAAGAATATAATCGCCAACTCTTTAAGAAAGGAGGTTATTTTTTTATAATTTAAATTATAAGCATATATTATAATTATGTACTAAATAGTACATAAAATTTATAGCCGCAAATAAGCGAGAAAGGAAAAATATTATGAGTAAAAGAAGAATGAATAAAAATTTTGAATCTCTGATTGTAAATCAGGGTGAATGTCTTTTGAAGAACAATCATAGGGCAGTAAAAAGAATTGAAGATATTCGCAAGTCTTCTAGAAAAAGAAAACTTGCTAAAAATATTTATGGTGCTGATTTGTATAATCACTTCCATCAATATAGTAAAGGTAAAATTCATTGCTCTTGCTGGATGTGCCGTTTTAAAGGACTTTCAAAAACAGACAGGAATAAGCTTATATCTATGAAGCAGGAAATAGATGAATTAAATGCATTCTTAGCTAATTCGTCTAATACTATATCTAATAGTCTTCAGGACTTTAATAAAATTCCTGAAGAAATAACTTTCGATAGCTATGATGATGATAAGTACTATCAAGATTGGCTTGAGGAAAAATATTATGAAGAATCATTATCATTTTATGACTTCGATGATGATTGGGATGACTGGGGATTCAATCATGATTATCAATGTGATCATGATATGAGGGCATATTATGATTTTATGGAAGGGTTATTCGAAGTAGTCTAAACCTGAGAAGCAGTAATAAAAATTAGGTATCATTTTGTCATAATCGGCAAAATGATACCTAATTTATTTTTTTTTATTAGTTTAAAATAAACAAGTCCAATCAGGCTGAAGAATAATATTCATATCTTCATTTTTTACTTTAGCAGAAGAAATTACATCATCAATATATATTTCATAATATTCAATACCAGCTTTAGCTAAAGAATAATTAAAATCAATAAATTCTTTATCTCGTTCAGCTATTTTTTTAGCTTCTTTTATATCCATAGCTATTTGATTTTTAAATTTAGTTTTTTGTGCATTAGTACAAACATCTTTACTAAGTATATCAAATATGAATGGGAATAAAAAATACTTAACTGAATTAGGACCAGCTAATATTAAGCTTTGTACCATAGCAGGATGAAGCATTTCATAAATTTTTTTAGTATTTCGGCTTAATCTAATTTCAACTACTTTATAAGCAACATCTTTTCCTGCTCTTTTAGTAACTTCTTTAATAGATTCTTTTTCTAATGCAAATAAACCTGCTGATTTATCTATACTATTTATATTGGGAATAGGATTATCTATATTATAATAAGAATTATTATTTTTTCTAATTACATTAATCATAAATTTTTCTCCAATCTATATAATTAATTATTTAATTGTTTTTTGGATAATAAATCATGTAATACTTGCGGGATAAGTATTACATGATTTACAAATATATCATTTATGATTATATTTTAGATGATGCTTATTTAATTGTTCAGGTAGATTTATAATTTTAAATAAATAAAAATTTAATATTTTAGTCATTATTAAATTTTATTATAGTTCTTTAATCCTTGAACAATTCAATATATAGAATATTGAAAGGAGTATTTAGCATGATCCAAAATGGTAAATTAAAATGGAAGCAAATAGATACTGAAAGTTTTATTTCTGGTATTAATGATGCTGGTATTGTTGCTAGTGATCCTGATTCCAGTAATAGTTTAATTGTATCTGATATTCTTACATTAGTTTCTTCTAATTGGAATAATAACTCTCAGACTATAACATATGAGCATAATATAAATGATAGAAATGTAATAGATATAACTCCTTCTGAATTAAAAAAATGGTCTAGCCATGGAGTTATTGCTATATCTGAAACTTCGACATCAATAACATTCCAATGTACAACTGTTCCAGAAGAAGATTTAACTTTTAAAGTAAGTTCATTTACTATAAGTTCATCTAAAAATTTTGTAGCTAAAAGTGGAAATAGTAGTTTAACTGTTTCTGATACTCTTACATTATTAGCTAATGCTTGGGAAAATAATTCACAAACTATTTCTTATAATCATAATATAAATGGAAGAACTATAATTGATAATACACCTTCAGAAACTTCTTTATGGGCAGAATATAATGTTTATTTTGAAAGTGAAACATCAAATAGTATTACATTTAAATGTACAACTGTTCCAGAAGAAGATTTAACTTTTAAAGTAAGTTCATTTAAAATTAGTAGTTCTGATACTGATTATATTGGAAATTTAACAGTATCATCTACTATAACATTAGATAAAGATGATTGGGATGAGAATAATAATCAGACCATAATGTATAATCATAATGTAAATTATAGAAATGTAATTGATATAACTCCTTCTGAATTAAGTTTATGGGGTGAATTTGATGTTTATGCTGAAAGTGAAACATCAAATAGTATTACATTTAAATGTGCAGAAGTTCCTAATGTTGATTTAACTTTTAAAGTAAGTTCCTTTGAAATTAATACAGGTAATTCTTCTTCATCTAATGGTAATAGTAGTTGGATTAATGATATTCCTATAATGCATCGTAATATATTCCGTGGTAACTCTCTTGGAAACACTGTTACGGCAGCACAGCTCGCTGCAATTGCCGATGGCTCGTTTGATGATCTGTTTCTCGGCGATTACTGGACAATAAACGGCGTGAACTGGCGTATTGCGGACATGGATTATTATTACGAAAAATTCTATGCCACAGAAGAAGTAAAGACGACTGATAAGCATCACCTCGTTATTGTCCCCGATACCGCACTTTACGAAACGTTTTATAAGGACGGAAACACTGATACCACAGGTTACGCAGGTTCGGCACTTCACTCAGCGGAAGCTGCGGAAGCGATCGTAAATTCAGCATTCCCTGAAATGATGCTTACTTATACTGATCTGTTGATGACAAACAGCCAGTCACCGTTTACGTTTGCGAGAAGAGAATGTACTGTCGAAGCAATGTCTTCAGCTATGGTGTTCGGAAATTATACGGTATATAATACTGATTTTTATAGTTCATCAAGTCTTAATGCGCTTACTGCGGTGCCTTCATGCCGACAGTTTGCATTGTTCAGAATAGCTCCGGTGTATATACAGACCGAAAATCATTACTTTCTGCGCGATTCCTGCGCCAGTGATATTAAGGTTCTGGTCTCTTATTCTTCCCCACGTTACTATCCGCCTAATCAGAAGGCGTATCACCGTCCGTTCTTCCTGTTAGGTGATGCTAGTAATATTTAAAACAGGTGATTCAAAAATAGTGTTCACCCGTATTTCCTTATAGATGTATCTTCACAATCGGTAGGTGATTAATTATGTTAGTAAATATTATTTATGGAACAAATGAAAATAATTCTGATAATAGTTGGATTAATGATATTCCTATAATGCATCGTAATATATTCCGTGGTAACTCTCTTGGAAACACTGTTACAGCAGCACAGCTTGCGGCTATATCGGACGGCTCATTCGATGATCTCTATATCGGCGATTACTGGACAATACCAGTAACGATAAACGGTACAGAAATATCCGTAAAATGGCGTATAGCCGATATGGATTATTTCTTTAGCGAGACAAAGCATCATCTGGTTATCGTTCCGGACGAGGGATTATATACAGCAGCATTTTATTCATCGAGTTCATATCCTGGCTATAATTATCTGGTCAGCTTGATGCACACAACAAATCTTGATACTGCCAGAACTGTAATAAATACAGCGTTTCCTGATATGGTGCTTTCGCACGATGAAGTGTTTGGTAGTGGTTCAAGTGCAATACAATTAGCGACAGTTACTGTCGAAATAATGGATTCAGTTATGATACTCGGAAATATTATGATGCGTACTAGCAGTTATATCGGCGTTGCTCACGATCTGGGTGTTACACAGTTTGCACTTTTCCGAATGGCTCCAAAATATCGCAGTATAAGTGACAGCAATACAGAACGGCTTTATTGGGCAAGATCCGAAGCGATTTTTAACAGTAATGTTATTATTCACTCTGCTACTGGTATAGGTGGAGCCGAAGCAAATCGCTCTGATATATATGTTCGTCCGTATTTCCTGTTAGGTGATGCTAGTAATATTTAAAATAGGTGATTCAAAAATAGTGTTCGCCCATATTTCCTTATAGATGTATCTTCACAATCGGTAGGTGATTAATTATGTTAGTAAATATTATTTATGGAACAAATGAAAATAATTTTGAAGATAATTCTGATAATAAAATAATAATTATGAATGGAATTACATTTTCATCAATTTCTGCAATTGATGATTTATTAATAGGAGGAGAAGTTTATGAGCCACAGTCTTAATGAACAATCAAGAATAACAAATATAGTTGAACCTGTTGATGACGATTTTTCTTATGGCGCACAAGCATGGATATTAGATACACTTGAAGAAGTTTTAGGACTTGAAAGAGATACTGATAGAGTATATTTTGATAGTGATAAAACAATGGGACTAAGATATAACCACAATAATAGTACTTATGGATATGTTTATGCATTTTCAGGAGTTTCTGATTCAATAGTTTCTGCAGGAAATAGTATAAATTCATCAACTAAGTTAGAAATTTATTGGCATAAAAGCACTAATGAAAATGTTACTTTTGTTGAAATACATATAGATAATTCATCTCTTTGGGTTATAGCCGCAAAAAATACAAATGGTGATATGACTATGATTTCAATTAATTTATCAAATAGTGTTTATAACGTTAGTAATTCAGCATTATCTAATACTAGTAAAATTGGTAGTAGTAAACTTTTTAGTGATGCTAAAAGTTTTTCAATATCAAAAGTGCCAGATCCTTGGTTTAATGATGTTTTTCCAGAACTATATTTCTTACTTTCATATCCAACATATACAGAAAGAAATCATCTTGTATCATTTAATGGATCAGTATATAGGCTTATATATCATCCTTATAATACATCAATATCATTAGGTTTTGCTTTTCCTGTATCAGATAGTACTACACCTTAAATTTAATGAAAGTAATGGTGATTATTTATGTTAGTAAATACAAAATTAAATAAATCTTCTAATAACATTGAAATTTATGCAAATCATGTATTAGTTGGTGATGAAGGTGGAGAATATATATCTTCCCCTACAGATAAAACTATACCTAATAATACTTTACTTTTAATAGTATTATATGATGAAGCTGCAATTGATACAAATAATTTAGTTAATATATGTTATTTTACTGGTGATTCTATTAATGTTAGTTTTTCTGCCCATGTAAAACCTAGTCAATCATATTGTACTTATACATTAAATATTACTTCTAATACTATTGGATTAAATCAATATAGCAGTGATTGGCGACCAATATATTGTAAAATTTGTAAAATTGATGAAAAATATTTATAAATAAAAATTAATGCAAAGCTAAATTTTTATGGCTTTGCATTAATTTTATATCCCAAACAATAAAATAAATTATAATAAGAAAGGCTTGGTGATTTATTATGGCTGCAACAGAAACTACTTTTAACAGTAAAATGCTTTGCCGTTTTAATAATAAAAAATATACGTATTATAGATCTAGACTTTTTTGGAATAACCAAATAGAAGATTCTAGATTTGATAGTGTAGTATTTAAAGGCGCTGAAGTAATTGATGATGGTATTAAAATTTCTGGTACTAGAGGTCAATCTGAAGGTATTTTAACTAATAAAGTTGGTGATTATTCTAATTATACTATTTATTTAGTAGTATCTTCTACAGATCCTTGTATTTTAGAATTGCCTAATGCTTTAGCTATAACTACTAGAAATAACATGTATGCTATAGATAATAAAACTAGACGTTTAAATTCGTTTATATCTTGTGTTCCATTAATTAATAAATTAACTATAGCTATTGTAGCTTCAAATAATCAGTATAAAGTATTCTTTAATGGATCTCTTCAATATAGAGGTACGGGTAATACTAAATTAATACCTGGTAATATATTATTTGGAACTTCAACTTATCAATTAAATTCAGTTGGAGATATTTTATATTATGATTTTGCTATATCTTATGAAGCACAATCTAATGAAACTGTAAAAGAAAATTCTGAATACCTTACATCATTATATAGCCAGTCTGCTACGATAGGCGGAGGATTTTCTACAAGTGAAACGCCTACTACATCAGGACAAGATGGTAGAGATGGTGAAGATGGATTTAGTCCTATAGTAGATGTTCATCGTAATAATAATGATAATGGTGTAACTATCTCTATAACTGATTCTACTGGTACTAAGACTGCTGATGTTCTTGATGGTACAGCAGGTGCTGAAGGCGCTGCTGGCAGTAATGGTACTAATGGTACAAACGGTCAAGATGGATTTAGTCCTGTAGTAGATGTTCAACGTAATATTGCTAATAATGGTGTAACAATTAGTATTACTGATTCTACTGGTACTAAGACTGCTGATGTTCTTGATGGCGCTGCAGGTGCTGCTGGTGCTAATGGACAAGATGGTGCTGCAGGTGCTGCTGGTACTAATGGTCAAGATGGATTTAGTCCTATAGTAGATGTTCAACGTAATGTTGCTAATAATGGTGTAACAATTAGTATTACTGATTCTACTGGCACTAAGACTGCTGATGTTCTTGATGGTACAGCAGGTACTAATGGCCAGGATGGTGTTAGTCCTACAGTTAGTGTTCAACGTAACACTAATGATAATGGTGTTACAATTAGTGTAACTGATGCTAATGGCACTACAACAGCAGATGTTCTTGATGGTGCAGCAGGTACTAATGGTACAAATGGTCAGGATGGTGCTACTGGCGCTAATGGTCAAGATGGATTTAGCCCTATAGTTAGCGTTCAACGTAATAATGCTGATAATGGTGTAACTATTAGTGTAACTGATGCAAATGGTACTACAACTGCTGATGTTCTTGATGGCGCAGATGGAGCTGCTGGTAGCGGTGGTGGTAGTGCTGTTACTATTTCAGCAAATTGGCATACTTTACCTACAGAGGCTGCAAGTTGGACTAATAATCAGTATACTTTTACATATTCACATAATACATCTAATAGAACAATAATTGATATTGATACAACTCAATTAGATAGTTGGTCAGAATATGGTGTTTATGCTTATAGTGAAACTAGCGAAGCTATTATATTTAAATGTAAAGAAGTTCCTGAAACAGCACTCAGATTTAAGATTGCAACCATGGTAGTACAAGAAGTTGAAGATTAATAAAATATAAGGAAGGTATGTAATTATTATGGCTGCAACAGAAACTACTTTTAATAGTAAGATGCTTTGTCGTTTTAATAATAAAAGCTACACCTATAAAGATTCCAATATAGTTTTAAAAAATCAAATTACAAATAGTAAATTTGGTAATATAATTTTTAAAGGTGCTGAAATAATTAATGATGGTATTAAAATTTCTGGTACAAGGAATCAATCAGAAGGTATTTTAGTTAATAATGTAGGTAATTATTCTAATTATACTATTTATTTAGCAGTATCTTCTACTGATCCACGTATTTTAGAATTACCTAATTCTTTAGCTATAACATCAAAAAATAATATGTATGCTATTTCTAAAGATAAAACATTTTCTAATATTTTTATATCAAGTTATTTATTAGATAATAAAGTAGTTATTGCTGTTTCTGTTTCTAATGGACATTGTAAAGTATATTTTAATGGATCTTTACAATATAAATATGATAATGCTAAAAGATTATCTATTGGTAATATATTATTTGGCTCATCTTTATCACAGTTAAATGCTAATGGTGATATTATTTATTATGATTTTGCTATTGCATATGAAGCACAAGATAATACTACTGTATCTGATAATTCTAAATATTTGCTTAAATTATATGAAGACGCTGAAACTGTTGGTGGCGGTAATTATACTGCTGTTGCTGCAGGTAGTTCATCTTCATCTACTGGTATAATTGGTGAAAATGGTAAAGATGGTGAAGATGGTTTTAGTCCTATAGTTAACGTTCAGCGCAATAATGCTAATAATGGTGTAACTATTTCTATAACTGATGCTAATGGCACTACTGCAGCTGATGTTATGGATGGTACAATAGGCGAAACAGGTGCTACTGGTCTTGCAGGTGAAAATGGTTTTACTCCTACTATAGAAGCTATTAGAAATGTTAATAATAATGGTTATGATATAACTATTACTAATAAGACTGGTTCTCAAATTATTTCTATATATGATGGTCAAAATGGTTTTAGTCCTTCTGCTTCTGTTGAAAGAAATATAAATGATAATGGTGCTACAATTACCGTTACAGATAAAGAAGGCACAACTACAGCTGATGTTATGGATGGTTTTGGAACTGGTACCGAACCAGACATTGATTCTATATCTCTTTCTGATCTTGAAGAGATGTGGAACAATTAAATTAAATAAGAAAGGAACTTATTGTTATGCCTACTTATTATTTAAATAAAGTTGGTACGCAAGCTCTTATCACTGAAATTAAGGCTCGTTTAGCTACAAAGGCTAATGTTTCCGAGACTTATACTAAGGATGAAATTGATGCATTACTTTCTACTTTAGTAGATGGTAGTTTTATTGTTGTTGATGCTCTTCCTTCATCTAATATTAAGAAAAACTCAATTTACTTAGTACCAAAGACTTCTGGCACAGAAACAGTTCAGGCTTATATAACTGAAGTTGGTATCTTCGTTCCAAAGGATACAGAAGATTTAACTAAAGGTTATAAACAGTATACTTTAGCAGGTTTACCTATGGCAGACGTTGAATTAGTTATAGACCAGACTGAAAAAACTGGTTATACAACTGAAGATGCAATCTATGTAAAGGTTACTAATGATCCTGCTACATATGATAAATATACTCTTACTGGTGTATTTGAAGAGACTATCAATGATACTAATGCAGTAGCTGCTCTTGAAACTGAACTTGCAGATATTACACCTGATACAGTTACAGTTGAAGAAGAATTAGTTGATCCTACAGCTACATTAACTTTAGATAGTGCTACAATTAAGATTATGTCTAATGAAGAAAGAAATATCAAGGATGAATATGTAAATCTTACTGGTACATCTTCTGGATGGGAAAAGATTGGTGATACTGAACTTGATCTTTCTGGTTATGCCCTTAGTGCTGATTTCGTAGCTATTACTTCTGACGAATTAGCAGCTATGTGGGCATTATAATTTGTAATAAAAAGAACCTTATAGTAGAGGAAACCTTTTATAAGGTTTCCTCTATTTTTTATTTTATTTAATTGTATTTTAACAAGGAGGCTAAATATCTTATGAGTATTAAATATTTAAATGATACGGGCGCTCAAAATATAATCACAGAAACTAAAACCCGATTAGATACTAAACAAAATTCTACTTTAACCAATACTTTAAATATAAATAATAATACCATAACTACAGTAGAAAATGCCTTAAGTGCATTAAATACTTTGGCAAGTAATGCTCAACCAAAAAATTTATTAGCTACAATTACTGTTGACGGTGTAGTTAAATCTGACGTTGAAGATACATTATCTGCTTTAAATACATTAGCGGCTAGTACTAAGACTACTGCTAATGCTGCTCAACCTAAAACATTATCTTCTAATATTACAGTTGATGGGACTGAGAAGACGAACGTGGAAGATACATTAAATGCTTTAAATATTCTTTCAGCAGCTAATAAGCTTATTGCTAATAATGCTCAACCTAAGACATTAAGTTCTTCAATTACAGTAGATGGTATTGCTAAAACTACTGTTGAAGATACATTATTTGCTTTAAATACTTTAGCAGCTACTACTAAAACTACTGCTAATGCCGCTCAATCTAAGACATTATCTAATGCTATTACAGTAAATGGTACTGAAAAAAGTACTGTTGAAGATACATTAGATGCTTTAAATACATTTACTTCATCAATTAATTTAACTGCAGGAGATGCACAACCTAAAACATTAAGTTCTTCAATTACAGTAGATGGTATAGCCAAAACTACTGTTGAAACTACATTAGGATCATTAAGCGTATTAGCTTCTTTTAATAAGACACTTGCTGTTGCTGCTCAACCTAAAACTTTATCATCTTCAATAACAGTTGATGGTACGGAAAAGACTACTGTAGAAGATACATTAACAGCTATTAATACATTAGCTGCAGGAACAGCAAGTGCTGCTCAAACTAAAGCTTTAAGTTCAAATATAACAGTCAATGGTACAACTAAATCTACTGTAGAAGATACATTAGAAGCATTAAATACTTTAGCAGCAGCTAATAAAACAACTGCTAATAATGCACAACCTAAAACATTAAGTTCATCTCTTACAATAAATGGTGTTACTGCTACTACTGTTGAAGGCGCTTTAAATGAATTAAATTCTTCAATAGATGCAAAAACATCAGCAATTTATCATCCAGCAGGAAGTAAATTAGTTTCTGAATTAACAAGTAGTTTACTTATTAAAGCTAATGATGGTAAAGTATATAATATAACTGATTCTGGTACTACAACTTCTGATTTTATAGAAGGTGAAGGAGTTACTATTAGACCTGGTACTAATGTTTTAGTATTTAACCATGGCACTAATACAGTTCCTGATTATAAATTTGATTTATTAGCTGGAAATATTGATACGTCTTCATTACAGTCTAAAACATTATCATCAAGCATTACAGTTGATGGTACAAGTAAAACTACAGTTGAAGATACTTTAAGCGCATTAAATACTTTAGCTGCAAATATAAAAACGACAGCAAGTAACGCTCAACCTAAAGCATTATCATCAAATATTACAGTTGATGGTACTGCTAAATCAACAGTTGAAGATACTTTAACTGCAATTAATACTTTAGCAACTAATATTAAAACTACTGCTAATAATGCACAACCTAAGACATTAAGTTCTGCAATTACAGTTGATGGTACAAGTAAAACTACTGTAGAAGATACATTAATTGCAATTAATACTTTAGCTGCAGGAACTGCTAATGCAGCTCAACCTAAAACATTAGCATCTTCAATATCTGTTGATGGTACTGCTAAGACTACTGTTGAAGATACATTAAGTGCAATTAATACTTTAGCAGCAGCTACTAAAACTACTGCTAATAATGCACAGCCTAAGACATTAGCTACAACTATTACAGTTGATGGTACAGATAAAACTACAGTAGAAAGTACTTTAGCTGCTATTAATACATTAGCTGCTAATACTAAAATTACAGCCAATACAGCACAACCTAAGACTTTAGCTACAGCTATTACAGTTGATGGTACTGAAAAGACTACTGTAGAAGCTACTTTAGGTGCTTTAAATACATTAGCAGCGGCTAATAAATCTGCTTTATCTGGTAAACAAGCTACAATAAGTGATTTATCTACTATAAGAACTAATGCTAATAATGCACAGCCTAAGATATTATCATCAAGTATTACAGTTGATGGTACTGAAAAGACTACAGTTGAAGGTACTTTAGGTGCTTTAAATACATTAGCTGCTAATACTAAGACCACTGCAGGTAATGCACAACCTAAGACATTAGCTACAGCTATTACAGTTGATGGAACTTCTAAATCAACAGTAGAAGCTGCTTTAGGTGCTATTAATACTTTAGCTGCAGCTAATAAAACAGCATTGTCTGATAAACAAGCTACCATAAGTGATTTATCTACTATAAGAACTAATGCTAGTAATGCTCAACCTAAAACTTTAGCTACAGCTTTAACAATAGGCGGTACTAGTAGAACTACAGTAGAAGCTGCTTTAGGAGCATTAAAAGACTCAGTAATTACTGTAGATTCATCTATTACTGAAAGTAGTAATAATCCTCCATCATGTAAAGCAGTTTATGATTTTATAAATACTGAAATTTCTTCTTCTATAGAAAATGCTATAAATGAAATTTTAGATACTGCTTATTAATTTTAAATTCCCATCAATATTTATATACAAATATTGATGGGAAACTATATATTAATTAATAAAAATTTTATATAAGGAGAATAATTATATGAGTCAATTAACTAATGCAATTTTAGAAATTGGAAATACTATAAAAATTTTTTCTAATATAGCTAATTCTTTAAGAAATAAATTAGGTTATGATAAAAAAATTAAACCTACTGAAATGGTTAATGAAATTAATAATATTAGAGTAGATGTATATAATATTACACTTGGAAATGATATTAAAGATATGTCATATATGTTTTGTAATTTTAATAATAATTTTATAGACTTATTAAATATTCCCAAATTACCTCCATCGGTAACTAATATTGCATATGCTTTTTATGGAACTAATTTTAATGTAAATCAATTATTACCATTAGATAAAAATGTAACAGATGTATCTGGATTTTTTTCAAATAGGGGAATATCTAGTGATTTTAATTTATATAAATGTTTTGATTTTAATTATGTAACTAAAATAAATGGTATGTTTAATGGTTGTACTACTTTTAATCAACCTATTAATATACCTGATAATGTAACTGATATAAGTTATATATTTTATAATTGTTTTTATTTTAATCAACCTATTACTATACCTAATAGTGTAACTGATATAAGTTATATGTTTAATGGTTGTCGTAATTTTAATCAACCTATTACTATACCTGATAGTGTAATTAATACAACTAGTATGTTTAGTTATTGTTCTAATTTTAATCAACCTGTTACTATAGGTAATAATGTAACTAATACAAGTAATATGTTTACTAGTTGTACTAAATTTAATCAACCTATTACTATACCTAATAATGTAATTGATACAAAAGATATGTTTTATCAGTGTTCTAGTTTTAATCAACCTGTTACTATACCTAATAATGTAGCTAATACAAAAGATATGTTTAGTTATTGTTATAATTTTAATCAACCTATTACTATACCTAATAATGTAACTAGTACAGATTGGATGTTTTATAATTGTACTAATTTTAATCAACCTATTATTATACCCGAAAGTGTAACTAATGTGTATTATATGTTTAATGGTTGTACTAGTTTTAATCAACCTATTACTATAGGTAATAATGTAAATAATACAAGTAGTATGTTTAGTAATTGTACTAAATTTAATCAACCTATTACTATACCTAATAATGTAACTAATGCGTATTATATGTTTAATAATTGTTCTAGTTTTAATCAACCTGTTACTATAGGTAATAATGTAACTAATGCAAGTAGTATGTTTCAAGGTTGTACTAGTTTTAATCAACCTATTACTATACCTAATAGTGTAACTAATACAAGTAATATGTTTACTAGTTGTACTAGTTTTAATCAACCTATTACTATACCTAATAATGTAACTAGTACAGGTTGGATGTTTTATAATTGTTCTAGTTTTAATCAACCTGTTACTATACCTGATAGTGTAACTTATATAAGATGTATGTTTAATAATTGTACTAATTTTAATCAACCTATTACTATATTAAGTAAAAATCTTACTGATTATGGTGTAATAGGTATGTGTTCTGGTTTTAGTACTACTTATAAACATGACATTTACTGTTATCCAGAAATGACTAGTATATTAACTAGAACTACATCAACATATAGTATAGTAAGCGCAGCTGTTACTTGGACTGCATTAGATGATGGTAATGGTTACTATAATACTGCTAGAAATATTTATATTTATAATAATTTAAGTGATTAAGGAGATAAATATTTATGGAAAGAATATCTAATGTATTTTCAAATATAGCTAATATTTTAAAAATAAAATTAAAAATTAAAAATTTATATATACAAGATATATGTAATATTATTGATTCTATACCAAATTCAGGTATAATTATTGGATCAAAAATAACTAATACAAGATATATGTTTAGTAATTGTTCTAGTTTTAATTATCCTATTACTATACCTAATAGTGTAACTAATACATGTCAAATGTTTTATAATTGTACTAGTTTTAATCAACCTATTACTATACCTGATAGTGTAACTAATGTATATTGGATGTTTGGTAATTGTTCTAATTTTAATCAATCTGTTACTATAGGTAATAATGTAACTAATACATATCAGATGTTTAATTATTGTACTAATTTTAATCAACCTATTACTATACCTGATAGTGTAACTGATATAAGTTATATGTTTAATGGTTGTACTAATTTTAATCAGCATGTTACTATAGGTAATAATGTAACTAGTGTAAGCTATATCTTTCAAGATTGTACTAGTTTTAATCAACCTATTACTATACCTAATAGTGTAAATAATACAAGTGGTATGTTTTATAATTGTACTAGTTTTAATCAACCTATTACTATACCTAATAGTGTAAATAATACAAGTTTTATGTTTAATGGTTGTACTAATTTTAATCAACCTATTACTATATTAAGTAATAATGTAACTAATACAGTTAATATGTTTTTTAATTGTTTTAGTTTTAATCAACCTATTACTATACCTAATAATGTAATTGATACAAGTTGGATGTTTGGGGGTTGTACTAATTTTAATCAACCTATTACTATACCTGAAAGTGTAACTAATGTAGGTTGTATGTTTTATAGATGTACTAATTTTAATCAACCTATTACTATACTATCAAAAAAATTATTTTGCAAAGATTCTTCAGGTTATGATATATTTTATTCTATGAATAATAATTTTAGACATAATGTTTATTGCTCTCCAAAAGTTATCAATGATTTAAAAACAGTATTATCTTTAACTAAATTAGAAAATAATGTTTATTATGATTCTTATAAAAATTTTTATATTTATGATAATATTACATTATATGATAATGATTGGAGTTATCAATATTATAATCAAAATGCATTTAATGAAACTGTAATTATACCTAATAATATAATTAATACAAGCTATATGTTTGGTATATGTACTAGTTTTAATCAACCTATTACTATACCTGATAGTGTAACTGATGTATATTGGATGTTTGGCAATTGTTATAATTTTAATCAACCTATTACTATACCTGATAGTGTAACTAATACAAGTAATATGTTTACTAATTGTCGTAATTTTAATCAGCCTATTACTATAGGTAATAATGTAACTAATACAGTTAATATGTTTAATAGTTGTTCTAATTTTAATCAACCTGTTACTATACCTAATAAGGTAACTAATACAGTTAATATGTTTAATTATTGTACTAATTTTAATCAACCTATTACTATACCTGATAGTGTAATTAATACAACTAATATGTTTAATTATTGTTCTAATTTTAATCAACCTGTTACTATAGGCAATAATGTAACTAATACAAGTTATATGTTTAATAGATGTACTAATTTTAATCAACCTATTACTATACCTGATAGTG
>Ga0247609_10003210_pt1 | contig 16669 bp, 1 predicted proteins | sample 172DNAGHGlowgp2_FD_193487 | JGI IMG/M metagenome (GOLD analysis project Ga0247609, IMG submission 193487) | Sheep rumen microbial communities from Palmerston North, Manawatu-Wanganui, New Zealand - 1728 DNA GHGlow gp2 | ecosystem: Host-associated > Mammals > Digestive system > Stomach > Rumen ...
CCCATCCCACAATCCCAATCCCCACTCCCCAATCCCCAATCCCCAATCCCCAATCCCCAATTCAAAATAAATATTTTTTGTAAAATATAAAATAATTTTTAAAAAAAATAATTATTTTATTTAATATTATTTAAATTTAATTATTTTTTAGAAATAATAATTTATTTTTTTCCGCGATTTTTTTTTTGATTCTTCTTTTTAATATAATAATTTTGCTCCATTTTCTAATTTTTGTTTATTTATTCTTTTTAATTACCATTTTTTTCTCTATATCTATATATTCTATATTTTGCATTTCTTTATTATTATTATATTAATTATTGCTCCTTGGAAAATCCTAATTTTATTTGCAAATAATAAAGGTTTGTTTACTATTTATAATAAATATTTTTCTTCTTTTATTTCTTGTTTATAATTTATATTGTTTAAAAAATCTATTTTTATCTCTCTAATTTTAATTAACTCTACCTTTTCTAATATATTTCTATTTTTTTTATATTTTTTAAATTTATTATTTTTAGTTTTTTTTTTTCGCTTTTGCTTTTGGTTATTAAACCTTTAATTGGGCAAATGCTTGCAAAAATTTCCATCAAAGATGTAATTATTATTATTCCATAAAATATAATTTATATTTTATTTTCATATTGTTTTTTTTTAATATTAAAATAACTCTACTTGATTTATCTTTTAAAAATTCAAAAATATATTTATTATTCAGTATTTTAAAGGAAGAAAAAGAGAATGTAGAAATACCAGGACATAGATGAAAGAGGAGGCAGTAAAAGTAAATATTATATTTTTTATTAATAATATATTTAACTTTATATTTCTTCTTTATATATTGCTAATAAAGTTTCTTCATTAATTAAAAGAAATAATAATGATACATCAAAAATTGAAAGAATATTGAATTTTTTAAATATATTATTATTTAATACTGCTAATCAAGTAAATGAGAATGTTTTTATTTAAATATATCAAAAAAATATCCTTAATTTGAAAATTAAAAAGATTTTGATAAAAAATAGTTAAATAAAATAGAGAACTTAATTTTGTTAAATATATCGTAGATATTTTTTATTATTCATAATGACATTAAGGCTCAGTTGTGATAGTGAAAGCTCACAATCATTATACTTTTTTATTTCTTATCCCAGAATTAAAAGAGAAAATCAAGATGATATTTATTTTGTTGTTCCTGAAGATAGAAATCAAATTCCTAAATGTATTTATATGGACGAATCACATGAAGATAAAGGATATTATTATCAAAAAATTTTTATGGTAAATAAATCAGCCACAACAGGAAAAAAAGCCAATAACTATTATTTCGAATTTGAGATAGATGATGACAAATACATAATTACATTCGATAGTAAAGGAGCTTCATTTGTTTATGATGTTAAGCTAGAAAAGACTAAAAGAATGATAACAATACTAAGAAAGATTGATCAAAATTTCATTAAATATTATGATAAAATGCATTTTTTTGTAGATGCTCTAAAGAGAAATAATGAAGAAAATAAAATTAATTTGTTTTTTAAGGATACTATAGAATTATTTTCAATTAAAAAAAGTTTCTCTTTTTTGATTGAATTGTTTGTGGAAATTTATAAAAATAAAGATTTATGTGAATTGCTATTGAAAAAATTTAAAGAAATGAATGTAAGCCAAAAAGAAAGTGGAACTAATTTGGATAGAGAGCCATTTTTAGAAAAGCATAAACCAATTTTTAATAGTATTATATCTGAAGTTGATAATTATAATTATGATATTATAGAATTTTATGGAGTCATACTTTGCTATTTACATTATTATGATAGTGATAATTTTTCTAAAACATTAAATGAATTATTTAATACAAATTCTGAAAAGTTGTTCGAAGTTATGCTTATTTATAACTCCCATTTCCAATTTAATCCAATTAATCAAAATTTTGATTTTTTCCAAAAGTTTATAGAATATACTATTTTAGAAAAAGATCATGCTTATTTTGAAAGAGGATTAGAATATATTAGAGATATAGAAACTTATATTGCTATTATTGAAAAAGAAAAAGATAATTATTTTACTAAATATATTAAAGATAATAAAGAATATTTAAAAAATATTATAAAATTAGACGATAGTTTAAAAAAAATAAAAGCTGAAAACGCAGAGCAAAAGCCATCAAAAGATAAGGAATTGACCATTCAAATAAAAGATGAGAAGGAAGCTGATTCTAATTCAAAAGCAAAATCTAAAAAAGAAGTTGAAGATAATAAAAGAAAATTTGAAAAAAATATTCAAAATCATTTTATTATAAAAATGATTAAAAATATTGAATCATTAATTCGCTTTTGTAGAGAAAAAAAAACATTTTTAATTTATTTTACTACTAGCTTTTGGAAGTACATATTAAATAATTTTAATGAGCCAAATCAAAATAACATATATATTTGCTCCAAATTAAGAGATATATTTATTAAATATAACGATTTAGTTAATGAAATTTTTGCAAAAAAAGATAAAAAATTCAGTATTAAAAATGATTCTAATAACTATTATGAATTAGATGAATTTGCATATTTATTAGATCAAATTATTAAAAAATATATTATTAGCAATAGAGAATTAGAGAATATTGAAAAGCTTGCATTTATAACACAATATAACCCTTATTATAAAGATAAAAAAAATACAAATAATATGGACATTAATATATTTGATTTATTTAATTTAAATAATATTGATAATGATCAAGAATTTATTGGAGATTTTAGAAATATGGAATTTGAAATTATTTTTAAGAAAAATATAAATGAATATATTAATAAAATTTTATCTAAAATTAAAAAAATTTCTGATTTTGATAATGTAATAAAATTAATTAATATTAAGAAGATTGATGATAAAAATATATTTTTAAATTCTTTATCAAAAACATATGAACAAATTATAAAAAATAATGAAATAGAGAAAAAATTAAAAAATTATCAAATATTAGCAAGATTATCTATTTTATTTTTTAATTATGATAGTGGAAAAAATAGATTTAAATTTATTGATACTAAAATTAAAAAATTAGATAGAGATATAATACCTAAAATTTTCATTGAAATAATGAGACTATCTATTAATAAAAAAGATTTAAATGAAGGAGAAAAAGAAAATAAAGAAATAGATGATATAGAAAATGAAAAAGTAGAGGATTTTGACAAAATGAAAGAATATATATTAAAGCAATTTATAAATTTTAGAAATGAAAAAGATATAGAAAATATAATATCTTTAATAGATTGTTTAGAAGGAAAAAAAGGAAAAGAAGGTGAATTTAAGGAAACAAATGATAAAAAGAAAGATGAAAATAGAGAAATTATAAATGAATTTTTAAATAAATTATTAGATGAAAAGAATTTATTTAAAAAGGAAGAATTTTTTTCAAGTAATAAAAGTTTAAAAATTTTATTATTATCTAGACTAAATGAAAAAGGAATAATTCAAAAAAATGATAAAAATGAATATTACAATAATTTACAAGGATTGATGAAATCAATAAAAGAAGATTTAGAAGGTAATATTAATAAGAAGACTTTTGATGAATTTTTAAAGATAGATGAATCCATTATAAAACAAAGATTAAATTTACTTAGTATAATATTAGAAGCTTATAATTCTGATACAGCATATAAAGAATTGAAAGAAACTTATAAAAAAATAAATGATGATATAAATAAACTAATTGATATTAAAGATAATATTATAATATATCATCGAGAAACTTACAAAGATAAAATAAAAGAATTAATTGATTTAATAAAAGATAATCAAAATAAAAAAATAAATGAATATAAAAGCGGGAAAATAAAAGAATTTATTAGAGATTTAGATGTATTAAGTGAAACAATTGATCAAATAAAAAAAGTAAAAAATAATTTACTTTTTAATGTAATATATGAATATATGAATTTAGGAAAAAGTGAAGGAGAACATTTTAATAATTCAGTTGAAAAATTAGATGATATTAAAAAGGAAGTATTAAATAATAATGGAATTACTGAAATATATAATAATAAAGAATATAAAAATATTTTTAATATAATAAAGGAAAAATTAAGTACTAATGAAAAGAGAGCTATAGAATTTATTGATAATTTGAAAGATTACTTTGGATTGGTGGATAAAAATAAAAAAGATAAAAAAGAATATAGTGGTTTAATTAAAGATTTAACCATATTATTTAAAATTAAAAAATATGAAATGGATATAAATAGTATTATTTTCTTTTTTGATTTATTTCCAACAGATAATAAACAATATAAAAAAGATAATGAGCTTTGGGATAAAAAACTTGATAAAAAAAAATTTGAAAATTTATTCAGAAAAAAGGAAAATGAAGAAGAAAATCCGCAAGAAAATGATTTTCAAAATATTAAACAATATTTAACTGAATTAAAAGATAATGGAATATATAATTATGATAATATACCTAATTACAATAAGGTGTTTACATGCTTATATAATAAAAAAGAAGCTATTGATTTTTTATTTTCTAAAATAGGCCAAGATATTTCATATTTATATAATAGAATACAACCGACTGATAGAACAATAAGTATAGCAGATATAAAAAATACAGAATTTTGCATTTCAGTTTTTGGTAAAATGAAAGAAAGAGGAAAAAAACAAGATATATATGATTTATATATAAAAAATATGGATGTAAAAGATATTCCTAAATTTGAAAACTACTCTAGAGTATATTCATCAGTAATTGAATTAGATACATTTTATGATGATTCAGAAAATCTTTATGATGAAGTAAACGGTAAAATTAAAGATAATACATTTAATATTTATCAAGATGAAGATGACTTTAAACTAGAAGATTTAATTCATCTAAAAAACAAAATACATATTAAAAATGAAAATGTAGATGAAAAACAAAAAGATAATTCAGAAGAAAAACAAAAAGATAATTCAGAAGAAAAACAAAAAGATAATTCAGAAGAAAAACAAAAAGAAAATTTAAAAGAAAAACAATTAAAATTTAAATGTAAAATATTGATTTTTTTTAAAAAATTTATATCTGAGTTAGAAGCCATTAATTCATTTATGAAAGTTCTAAGATCAAAAGGAAGTAGTTTACCAATAAAAATAAGTATAAAAACTAAAATAATAAATAATGAGCCATCTATAGAATATTATTTAGATAATAAAAAAACTAATTTTGAAAAAATTAGAAATTTTTTATTCAAAGCGAAAAATAATTATATATCCCAAATAAATTCATTATATAAAACAACATCGAATTTAAGATTTTTGTATGGAAAACAATTTAGAAGTGTTATGAAGCATTTAGAAAGTAATTTGAAAATAGATTCGTTCTTGAGATATATTATAAATAATAAAGATAATAATAAGCCAATTAAAGAGGGATTTAAAGCTACAAATAGGAATGCCCAAGATTATATAAATCAATATGAATTATATAATAAAAATTCATTAGAAAGTATATCAACATATATAAATACTGTTTTTGATAATAATGGTATAGAAATAGAAGATCATTTTAGTAAAATGAAAATAATATTTAAAGATAGGAGGGACTCCTTTATTAAAAATAATTTAAATCTAAATGAAGATTGTATAAAATATAATAATAAATGTAAAGGAATATATTTACATGAATGTGAAAATAATTCGATGGAAAAATATATATTAAATTTATATTGGGATAAAATGGGTGAATTACCTATTGCACAAAATGTATTAATTGCTAATAAAGAAACATCACCTGAAGAAATTCAAGCATTTTTCTATAGAGCTATATTATGCAATTATAATATTTTATTTGTTGTTGAAATAAATGATTCATTTTCTGATTATCAGCAAGGTATCATAAATGGTTATATAGCTAATTTATTATCATTGAAATATAACAATTATCAAGAAAAAGAAAAAGAAGATATTGATAGAAAAAAAACTGGAAAATATTTAGATTCATGCATAGTTTTCATTTATGATAAAGAAAATAAAAAAATTACATCTTTTTTAAATGAAATTAAAAAATATGAAATACATGACATTAAATGTAATGATATAATTAATAATAAAAAAGATAAATTTTTATCAGATTTAGGAAATATAAAAGTTATAACTTCAGATATATGTGGTTTAGGGAAAACAGAAAAAATAAAAAAAATGATAAGAGACGAAAATAAAAAATATTTTCATTTTCCTTTAGGAGGAATACTATCTAAAGATATTATCTTTAATAAATTAGATAATTTACTAAATAGAATAAAAATTGATATAAAAGAAGATAATTATAAGGAAATAGCCATTCATTTAGATTTAACTGAATCTGAAGAAATATCTATAATAAATGAATTTTTCTTTTCTTTTCTTGTTACTAAATTCTATATTAATAATGAAAGCATTATTTATATTCCAAAAGATATTTCTATTTATATTGAAGTGCCTAATTGCTTTGAAGATTATTTATCAAAATTTGGTATATTAAGTATATTTAACAAAGAAAATATTACTGTAAATAATATGCCAAAATTTAACTATCCAGAAAACATTATTAATTTATTTAAAAGAATGTTAGAGATCAACACAAATGATGGTATTCAAAAGTTTGTTTCAAAATATTTTGAAAAAATAGATATTAAGAAATATTCTTTTCATCAAATCAATATGTTTATTAAACTTTTTATATCACAATATAGTAAATTTAAAGGTAAATTAACTTTTTGGAGTGATAAAAAAGATGTAACAGAGAAATGTATTGAAGATTTTTCTAAAAGTACAAGATACTTTACAAATGGGGGATTTGCTAAATTGCTAACTGGAACTGATAATATTGATAGAAAAGGAAAAGATTCCATTGATATATTATCTGATATATATGAAAATGATTTAGCTGGCATGACTTTTCCAGATCCATTAATTTTTATAAATAAAGAAAAAATGAAATATGAAAAAATATATATTCCTACAAAAGATTCAAAAGATTCAGAGAAATATAAAAATTCAAAAGATTTTTTACAACGTATAAAAGAAGCTTTAGATCTTCCTAATGAAGTTGAAAAGGAAGTTGAAAAAGAAGTTAAAGAGGAATTCGAAAAAGAAGGAGGAAAAGAAGTAAAAACAAAAAAAATTAAATATAAATCTCTATTATCTATAATAGAAGATAATAATTATGTAATAACAATTGATAATTATAAAAAAATGGTTTTATTGGTATATAGAATAAAAGCAAATGTTCCGGTAATTTTAATGGGAGAAACAGGTTGTGGTAAAACTGCATTAATAACTAAATTAAATCAAATTTTAAATAATGGAGAAACAAATGTTGAAATAATTAATATACATCCAGGAATTACTGATGAAAAATTATGTGATTATATGGAAAAAGTAGATGCTAAAGCTAAAGAGAAAAAAACAGAAGAATTATGGGTATTTTTTGATGAAATGAATACTTGTTTATCTTTATCACTTTTAACAGAAATATTTATTAATAGAACTTATAATGGAAATAAACTTAGTGATAATATTAGACTAATAGGAGCTTGCAATCCCTATAGAAGAAGAAAAGGTAATAAAGAAAAATGTGGAATTAGTATATCAGAAGATAACGATAAAGAATTAGTATATTTAGTTCAACCTCTTCCACAATCTTTATTATATTATGTTTTTAGTTTTGGTAGAATTGATGATAATGATGAAAAAAAATATATACATAGTATTATAGAAAAATTATTCTCAGAAGATGAAAAACATTTATATGAAATAACAACAGAAGCAATTTCAGAATGTCATAAATATTTAAGAAAAACTTATGATGCTTCAGTCGTTTCATTAAGAGAAATATCAAGATTTTCGAAATGTATGGAATTTTTCCAAAAATATTTTTCTTTTAAAAATGAAAATGAGGGAAGAGATAATAATGAAAGAAATAATAAAATAAGGAGTATTATATGCTCTATTTATATATGCTATTTCATTAGATTAACAAATGATAAAATTAGAAGCAATTTTGACATTGAATTAAGGCATACATTATTAAAATTAATAAATATAAATTTTGTAGTCTCTGTTTTATTTAATAATATATTTAAGGCAACAAAATTATCATCCATTAAATTAAATGAATTCTTTAATAGCACATTAAAAGAATTAAAAGAATCAATTAAAAATAAAAGTGAGGAAAATAATATTAAACAATATTCAGGGGTTATAACTCTTATTGCCTTATTAAATAAAAACGAAATCGAAAAAGAAGAAAAATTAATAGGTCAAATTAAAGATGATATATTAAAAAAGAAAAATTCCATTAAACCAGAAGAAATAATAAATATGTTTATTACTCAATTTGCCACATTAAATGAAGAATTGAAAAAAAAAATAGAGGAAGAAAAAGAAGAAAAATTAATAGATCAAATAAAAGATGGAAATTTAAAAAATAATATTTCAGAACATCCAGAAGAAGCAATAAATAGTATTATCTTGAAATTTGCCTTATTAATTTATAAAGTAATTGAAGAAAATGCAGGAGGCAATTTAATAAATGATATCATTGATGAAACTTTAAAAAAAGAAATTTCCAATATACCTGAAGAAAAAATAGATAAAAATTTTAGTGATTTTATTAAAAATGAGCAAGATTATATATTAAATAAAATAGAATTAGATAAAGGTATAGGTAAAAATACTTTATTAAAAGAAAATGTATTTTTATTATTTTTATCAGTTGTAACAAGTATACCATTGATTATAATAGGAAAACCAGGTAGTGGTAAAAGTTTAAGTGCACAGTTAATAAATAAATCTATGAAAGGCATATATTCTAAAAACAAATTCTTTAAAAAATTTCCGAAAATAATTCAAACATATTTTCAAGGTTCAGAATCTACTGAACCTGTAGATGTGGAAAATCTATTTGATAAAGCGAAAAATAAATTAGATAATTTTAAAAAAAAAAAAGAAAAAAAAGAAAATAAAGAAAATAAAGATTTAGAGCCTATATCTATGATTTTATTTGATGAATTAGGATTAGCTGAAAATTCTAAAAGTAATCCCCTTAAAGTATTACATTCTAAGCTTGAATATTCTGGAAAAGATGAAGGTGTAAGCTTTGTTGGAATTAGTAATTATTCATTAGATGCAGCAAAAGTTAACAGAGCTTTAATTTTATCTGTCCCAGATTTAGATGAAAGAGTAGATGAATTAATTCAAACTTCATATAATATTGTGGAAAGTATTTCTGAAAAATTAAAATCAGAAAAAATTTTTGAAATTCTTTCTAATACTTATTTTAATTATAAAAAATTATTAGATATTATTAAAAATTTAATAGTATATAAAGAATATTTATCTGAAAGTAGACAACAATCTGAAATTGTTGAAGAAGATGATATTAATAAAAATTTAGATATAGATAAAGCTCAAAACCTTCTAAATACTCAATTGTCAAAAGAAAAAAATAATAAAAATGAGAATGAAATTGTAAACGATAATAATAATTCGGTTCTTTCAATTATATCTAAAACTTCGAATTCTGCATTAAATGAAGAAGAAAATAATAAGAGTGAAAAAGAAGCAAAAAATTTAAATAAAGCAGAGAAAGGTCAATTTGAAAATATTAAACAAAAACCTTTATTTAAATATTTATTTAAAAAGGAGAATAAAATTAGGAGAGATTTTCATGGAAATCGAGATTTTTATAATTTAATAAAAGGAATAGCAATAGAATTTGGAAGATTAGGAAATGAATTTGATGAAAATGATAAATTGAAAATTATAGAAAAATATATTGAGAGAAATTTAGGAGGTATAGATTATGAGATTGATATAGATTACAATAATGATTTAGATGATACCCGGGAAGATATCAATTTAATTAAAGATATTGTTAGGGATTATAATGGCCCAAATAAAAAAAAGTTAAATTCAGTTTATTTATTCAAAAAATTATATAATTTAGAGTTTGCAAAAGAAGATCCAAATAGTAGATTAATAATAAAAAAAGATAAACTTATGGATTATAATTTAAATTATTGCATTAATGATAATATCATTGATACTAATTCTAGATTTTTATTATTAGAAACAAAAAGATCTTTAACTACTATAATATGCCAAAATATTAAATTACAAAATCCATATAAAGAAAAAATTATAATATATGATGGAAGTCCCTTTACTGATGATGATAATAAAGAATATAGATTTATGATATTAAATCAAATTCAAGAAAATGCAAGAGAAGATTGTTTAATTATATTAGAAAATTTAAATCAAATACATCCATTTTTATTCGATTTATATAATATGAATTATATAATTAAAGATGAAAAAAAATTTGCCAGAGTATGCTTGGAAGATAAATTTAATGAACAATTAACTGAAGTAAATGATAGACTTAGAATTATAGTTTTGGCTGATAAGATTTTTGTAGAAAAAGTTAATTTAGCATTTCTAAATAGGTTTGAAAAAATGGCTTTATCTTTTGATAAATTATTAGATAATGAATTAATAGCATTAGGTAGAAGCATAATAAATGAAATGAGTTTTAGAAAAGCCATAAAAAAATATGAAGACGTTGTTAATTATTCACTTAGAGATTTATTAATTAATTGTAGAGAGGAAGAAATTCAAGGATTAATTTATTATTATAGTAACAAATTAAAAAAGAAAGATAATGATAATGGTTATCATATTGATAATAAAAAAGAAAAAGAATTATTAAATAGAAATATAAGAGAAAATGTATATAATAAAATTTATAAGATTTTACCTCAAGATATCATATTTATTCTACCAGACAATAATGTAATCAAAAGAAGATATATAGAAAATAAAGATATCCATAATTTTAAAGATTATATAAAAAAAGAAGAAAACAAAAAATATAAAATTTCTATTATATATACATATACTGGTATAGCTAATATAGTTGAAGGACTTGATACCGATATGAGAATTATGATTTCTGAGATAAATAGTGAAAATGCTTTAAAAAATGCAATAAATGAAATAATAATTAAAAATGAAAATAACAAATTAAAAAAAGATTATAATAAAATATGTATTCATTTTGATATATCTAATTCAAGAAAAATAAAATATGTAAGCAATTTTATATTGAAACATTTCAAAGAGGATAAATATAATTATATATTTATAATACATATAAATAGGGATTTTAAAAAAAAGAAAGAAAAAATATATTCATTATCTGATATTAATGATGATATTAATCAGATGTTTATAGATAATTTAAATGGTAATAATTCTATCAGAATAAACGATTTGCTAGGAAATAATATTATAAATATTTTAGATAATAATAGAGATAGTATGAAATTAGATGAAGAATTTAATAAAATATTGACAAACTTTTTATTAGAAGCATTACAAAAGTCAACTTCTTTTTTTGATCCAGAAAGTATTAATGATTATATAAATGAAATTCAAGATTATATAAAAAATGAAAGTTCTTTTAAAGAAAAAATAATTGAAATTACAAACAAATTTATTGAACAAAATATAAACGGAGAAGAGGAAGAAAATATGATTGAAAATATACTTAAAAATATTAATATATATGATATTGATATTGTATCTAGTTTCTTCGACTATATTAAAAATAATATATTTAATAAATATTTAAAAATTGTATTTGAAATTTTAGAAAATAATAATATATTAACAACATTATTAGAAATTAAAAGAAATAATTATAAATATATCAAAGATGAATTAGTTGAAGAAATAATAAATAAATATTTAGATGAAATAAGTATAGGAAAAGATAAAAAATATGAGCCTAAATTCTTATTCAATTATAATGTTCCTGGATTTTATGAATTTTATGTAAACATTTCAAATTATATAAATAAAAACATTTCTGCTTATTATTTTACTAATGAAAAAAAATTCAGAGAATTACTAAATTTAACCTTTGAGAAAGAAAACGATTTTCATGAACAAGAACAATCTTTATTATCCACTGTATATAAAGAAGTTGAAAAAAATAATAAATTTATTTTTGAGTTCGCAAATAAAATTGATAAAAATATAATTTTTCAAGATTATATTACATATTATTTACAAAAGTATTACATTCAAGATGGAATTTATAAAAATGATGATATATATCATAAAATAATAGAATTATTATTAAAATTAAGATTTGATAATAAAAAAATAATAAAAGATAATGAAAATAGCCAGATTAATGTTTTATTAATAAAAATAATATGGATAGAATCAAATGTTAATTATATATTAAATATAATAAAAATAGTTGAACTTGCTTTAGAAATTTTTAATAACGATGAAAATAAATTATATAAAAAGATAGATGAATTAATATCTAAAAAAAATATAAAATATATAACCAAAGAAAAAAGAAATCCAAAGCATACAAAAGAAGTTAATGAATGTTATTATATATTCTTAGCTACTATATGTTATTGCATAACTTCAGAAGATATAAAATTGAATAATTTAGAAAGTCAGGATGAAATAGAAATTCATCATTATTATAGTAAATTAAAAGAAATAAATAAAAACTTACAAGTTTTAAATAATAATTTATATATATATTTAAATGAAATGTATATTATTGATGAATTAGTAAAAGTAATTGAATTACTAAATTATAATATTGAAAAAATCAGCAAAATTAAGAATTTAATCAGAGAAAGTGCTTTAATTATGCAGAAATATGATTATAATGATTCAGATAATTCAAATCAAAAAAATGATACAAGTGAATCACTCCTTGAAGAACTTAATAGTAATTTTGAAAATATATATGACTTAATTAAAGAAGAAAAAGATGAAAAAGTTGATAATAATTATTATGATAAATTAAGATATATATTATTTAAGGAAATTAAAAAAACATCTAATATTAATTATCGTTCTTCAATATTTGAAAAATTATTAGAAGAAAATCAAATTATAAAGAAATCAAATGAAATATTCCAATTTTTATTAAAAAGTATTTTCACAAAATTTGAAAATGCAAATAATTATTTATTAAATGGTAATGAAGAAAAAACGAAACAAATAGCCAAACTTATAGACATTAAATTGAATGCTGATAATAATTTTATATTAACAGAAACCTTATTATATTTTTTCGAAAAAAATTCATTAATTTATTTAAAACAAATTTTAAAAAACAAAAATATAGATGATGAACCTCTAAAAATTTTAGAAGAATGTATTAAATTTTTGGATTATTATATCTCTAAACCAAAATCAATGGCTTCAAAATTAAAAGAATTAAGCAAATTATTTTGTCTAGCCTACATAAAAACATTTAGTTATTCTTTTATTAAAATGTTTGATGAAAAGAAGGATCATAAAAAAATAATAGAAGTTATTAATGGAAATAATTCAATATGTAAAATGATACGTATTTATATTTATAAAATACTTTATAATAATTATAGTATAAATATATTTATTAATGAAAAAAGTATTGATAAATATAAATTAAAAGATTATAAAGATTTTGATTCTTTAATTAAAAAAGATGAATTGATTAATATTTATAAAATAGATTATGAAGTTAAGACATTAAAAAATGATGAATATGATGATTCATATAAAAAACTTGATAAATGTAAAAATGACCAATTTAAGAAAAAATTAAATAATAAAGATTATGATATAGAAGATATTGGTATCGATAATTTTTATGCAGCATCGTATAATTTAATATTATCAGATTTAAAAAATGAAAGTTATTCATCGGAGATAAATAAAAATTTTTATAATAATATATGCATGCCTTTATTGACCAAAAAAAATTTATTAAAAGCAGTTGAATTACTTTATAGCCCAAAAAAATATGAAGAAATTAAAAAAAAATATGAAATTAATTCTAATAATATTTTACCTATATTATATGGATATCGTTACGTGTTAAATGAATTATCATCTGAAAATGAAAACAATATTTATTATTCTTTATATGAGAAAAAAAATTTTGAATATTTAGAAAGCAAATTTTATCCTGGTAATAATATTAAATATAATAGAGCATACTCTAATATTATAAATCATTTTAAATTTAAATCAAATGAAGGTTGTTATGTTTGTTTATGCAAAAATTGGTATTATCATTCTATTCCTTCTGGATTCCCAGGATCTGAAGAGGTAAATATGAAATGTCCTAATTGTGAGAAGCCAATTGGATCAGAAAAAAAAGGATTTTTTGGAAAAATTTTTTCAGAAAATGATATAAATATTGTTAAAAGGGATAATTATTTTAGAATATTTAAAGATGATAAAGAAATTGCAGAAATAAAAAAAAATGCAAAAAAGAAAGATTTGCTTCACAAAATTAATTATATGACACTTGAAGAATTCAAAGAAAAATATATTTATAACTCTCAAAAAACAGAAAAAGGAGTATTAAAAACTGATAAAAATAATTTTAAAAATGATGATAAAGTTGTCAGAAATTTAAGTCAAGTTTCATATAGAATACTAAATTATATTTTATATACTCATTTATTCTTCGCAAGAATAATAACTGATAAAAAAGACTTTGAAAATTATTTACCTGAAGGAATGAATTTTGTAGATACATTATATGAATGTTGGATCATTTTGAAAAATGAATTATCAAAAGTAGGAATATATTCTGTTGATAAATTTTTGAATTATATATTTGTAGAATTGTTCCCAAAATTAAATGGAGAAGAGTGTATAAATGATTATGAGAGATTTATTATATTTGAAGACGAATTAGAAAAATTGATTCAAGAAAATATTAAAAAATTTAAAGAAGAAAATAGAAAATATAATTTAACTAAGAAAAATATAGATTGTACTTCATTAATTAATTTATTAAAAGAAAATTATTCAAAGGAGCATTATGATAAAAAAGAGTTTCCATTTTATGAATATTTTTATTATTCAGATTATTTAAATGAAAATTATATAAATGAAAAATTAGAGCACATGGATGAGAGTAAATATCCAGTACTAAAAAAATATATAGAATATTTGAATAATAATCATAAAGATAAGTATTCTTTGGATAATCTGAATTTATTTAATAAAGTATTAAATTTATACTTTGAAAAATATTCCAACAATGTATCAAGAGCAAATGCAGAAAAAAAGCTCTTAAAAGAAGAAGATATTTATATTAATAATAAAAAATTAATTGATTCCTTTTTTGAATTATATAATAATTTAGAAATAAAACCTGATATTAAATTAAGTAATGAAAGTCATTTAAAAGATTTATTTATAACTGATGATAGTATAATTGGTAAATCATATAAAGAAATTTATAAGAAATTTGCAAATAAACAAAATGAAAAAATAGAAAAATTATTAGAAAATAAAATTCAAAATGGAATATTTGATAATAATTATAGAACTAAAATTAATATACAACAAGCTGCAGAAAAAGAAATATTTACCTTTAAATTATCAGGAGGAATTTCTTTTACTGAAATAATATTTAATTCTTCATATAGAAAAATATTAGATGGTGATTTTGAAAGTTATGAATCTTATAAGGAATATGTGATTAATTATGATATGATTGAAGAAATAATGACAGATAATTTGCTCAAAAATAAAAAATTATTTAATGATGATAATATTACTGAAATTATCTATAATAATGAAGTATTTAGTAATGAAGTTACAAATTGCATTTCATTATTTAATGAAAAATATAATTGTAAAACTATTGGAAATAGTGATAAAATATCTATATATTCATTTTATATGGATAATAGTAGCAGTACTTCTTTATTTAAAGAAGTGATAAATGATTTTATAACATTAATAAAATTCTTAAATGACAAAAAAAATGAAGGTAATGATAAAGATAACGACATTCAGGAAGAATCGAAAATATCTGAAGTCATTAATAAAATAAAAGATAGAGTTTCCAATAATTTTATAAAATTATTTGAAAATAATGATGGCCTAACAATTAATAAAATAACTGGTATTTTTGAATATTATTTAAAAGCAATTTATGAAGTTGTAAACAACGAAATGAAAAAGTATAAACAAGAATTAAATAAAGAATCAAAAGATCAAATAAATAAATATTATCAAAAACAAAAATCAGATCTTATAAGCAAAAATAATTTGGCATGTGCAATTAGATTATTTATAACATTAGTTCTATTTCTAGAAGAAGAAAAAGATAGAGAAAATAAAATAAAAAATAACTCTAATAATGTAATAAATTATTTAAAGCCACAAGATTTATGGAGTAAAGATGTATATGATCAGAATTTCAATAAAAATTTAAATGAATTAAAAATAATTAATGTCCCAGTTAAACAAATCATAGGATTATATGAATATTTAGGTAATGATATTGGAGATGATTATTTTGATGATATTAAAAAGGAGATTGAGGATAATAAAAATGCTAATGCCAAAAAGGTCGAAGATGGGGAACTTAAAGAAGTTGAAGAAATGAAGGTAAATAAGGATGATCCTTTTACACAGCATGAAGAAGATGAAGTAGAAGATGAAGATAAAGATAATAATGATGATGATGAAGATGATCCTTTTGCACCAAAAGAAGAAGAAGATGAAAATGGAGGTGGTAGAGAAGAATGAGATTAATAATAATACCAATTATTTATTTAATATAAATTAAATACAAAATTAAATT
>Ga0247609_10003211_pt1 | contig 16668 bp, 12 predicted proteins | sample 172DNAGHGlowgp2_FD_193487 | JGI IMG/M metagenome (GOLD analysis project Ga0247609, IMG submission 193487) | Sheep rumen microbial communities from Palmerston North, Manawatu-Wanganui, New Zealand - 1728 DNA GHGlow gp2 | ecosystem: Host-associated > Mammals > Digestive system > Stomach > Rumen ...
TCGGTATGGACACGGATACTATCTGCGCTGCCCTCCTCCACGATGTCGTTGAGGACACTCCGGCTACGCTCGATGACCTCAAAAAGCGGTTCGGTCAGGACGTTGCGATGCTCGTCGACGGCGTCACAAAGCTGAGCAAGATCCCGACAAACACCAAGGAAGAGCAGCAGGCTGAGAATATCCGCAAGATACTCCTCGCGATGTCGCAGGATATACGTGTTATGATAATCAAGCTCGCTGACCGTCTGCACAATATGAGGACGCTCAAATACCGCCCGAGAGAAAAGCAGAGGGCTACTGCTCTCGAAACTATGAACATCTACGCGCCTATCGCTCACCGCCTCGGTATCAGAGCTATCCAGGAGGAGCTCGAAGACCTTTCGTTCCGCTTCCTCGACCCATTCGCCTACTCCGAGATAGACCATATCCTCGAGACCAAGAAGGAAGAGCGTCAGGAGTTCATCGTCACTATCAAGGAACGCATCGCCCGCCGCTTCAAGCAGGAGGATTTCGCTGAACCGCCGATGATAGAGGGACGTGTAAAGAGCATCTACAGCATATATAAGAAGATATTCCTCAACCACAAGGACATAGATGAGATATATGACAAATACGCGGTAAGAATAATCGTTACCACGATCGCGGAATGCTACAACGTTCTCGGTCTGATACACGATATGTTCCGTCCGCTCCCGAACCGTTTCAAGGACTATATATCAACTCCGAAGGCTAATATGTATCAGTCGCTCCACACGACTGTGCTCGGCAAGGAGGGTATCCCCTTCGAGGTGCAGATACGCACATGGGATATGCACGAGACCGCCGAATACGGTATCGCTGCCCACTGGAAGTACAAGGAGGGCATACGCGGCAAAGACAAAATGGAGAGCAGGCTCGCATGGGTGCGTCAGGTGATCGAGGCTCAGCAGACCTCCGATGACGTAGAGGAGATAGTGCGCATCATCAAGACCGACCTCGCCCCCGAGGACATCGTTGTTATGACTCCCAAGGGTATGTCTGTCGACCTGCCTATGGGCTCGACCGTCATCGACTTCGCCTACCGTATACACACCGAGATAGGTCACAAAACTATCGGTGCCAAGGTCGACGGGAAGATAGTTCCGCTCGACTACGAGCTCCAGACCGGTCAGATATGCGAGATAATCACGACAAAGGACCCCGATAAGGGTCCGAACAGAGCATGGCTCAATATCGTACAGACAAACGATGCACGCGCAAAGATACGCTCGTGGTTCAAGAAGGAGCGCCGCGACGAGAACATCGTCGAGGGCAAAGCTGAGCTTGAGCGCACATTCAAGCGCTATCACATAAACGTCCCGGACGATAAAATGGGCGAATTCTTACAGGACGACTTCCGCCGCCACAACTGCGAGACTCTCGATGATTTCTACGCCTCGATAGGCTATGGCGGAATATCGCTCGAAAAGATGATACCGCGCCTCAAGGACAGATACAACAAGCTCTACGGCGACCAGCCCGAGCCCGAAAATCCGCGCCTCGTAAAGCTCAAACCCAACGGCAGGAGCAGTATCGTGCTCGACCAGATAACAGATATGGCTGTCAAGTTCGCACAGTGCTGCAACCCACTCCCCGGCGATGAGATAGTAGGCTTCGTTACACGCGGCTATGGTCTTTCCGTACACACAACCCGGTGCAGCAACTACCTCGCGGCAAAGCAGCGCAACAATCCCGAGGAAATGGAGCGCTGGTACGACATCGTGTGGTCAGAGAACAGCAATACTCAGCTCCAGACAAGCTTTGAGGTCGTCGCGACTGACCGCGTGGGTCTTGTCTACGACATCTCTGCTGTGCTTATGGAGGCGAGGATACCGATAGTACACTCGTCCTCACGTGTGCTCAAGAACGGAAACGCCCTCTTTGAGTCCACTATCGTCATTTCAAGCACGGAACAGCTGCGCAATCTCTTCGACAAGATAAGAAAGATAAACGGCGTCATCTCCGTCGACCGTTCTTCCATATGATAGGAGAAAAATATGAGGATAAAGACCTTTCAGCTCGGTGAGCTGAACTCAAACTGCTACCTCGTCGAGACAGCGCCCGGAAGGTGCATTGCCGTCGACATCGGCGGAAGTCCGCGTATACTGCTCGAATATATGCGTATGCAGCGGCTGAAGCTGACTAAGATACTGCTCACTCACGGTCACTTCGACCATATGGGCGGCGCTGAGGAGGTAAGAGCCGCGACAGGTGCGGAAATATACGTCCACGAAAGCGATGCGCCGATGCTCACGAGCTCGTCTGCTTCGCTGCATTCGACAATGTCAATTATGCCGTTCAGGGAAGTGACCGACTTCACTGTCGTCCGCGGCGACTGCTGCATCAACGACGGTGACTGCTCATTCCGCGTCCTCCACACTCCCGGTCATACTCAGGGAAGTGTCTGCTTCGTGACCGGTGATGTCATCTTCTCCGGTGATACGCTGTTCTGCTGCTCAGTCGGACGCACCGACTTCCCCGGCGGCAATTCGCAGTATATGATGAATTCGATGCAGCTCCTCCGCGACCTTGAAGGCGACTACAAGGTCTACCCCGGACACGGCGAATCGACCACACTTGAATACGAGAGAAACAACAATCCCTTTATGAGGTAATATGATAAATAACGATTCTAAAATGCCGGTCGTTCTGATCGGCAATTCTTTTAAGTACGAGATAGAGGCGACGCTGAAGCTCTTCTTCAACACCGCCCGCTTCAGGTTCTGCGGCGACAGGGGCGAGATAGATACATCGCAGTACATCGTCGCCGAGGTCCGCGAAAGCGCCGATATATGCAGCTTCGCCACCGAGGTCTGTCTCGGAGGAGAGCCTGTTGTGAACGAGGGCAATGCCGCTCCCGACCTGCTCGAGCACGAGATATGCCGCTCACTTTTCCACACGCTCTGCAAAATGACCGGTATCCGTCCGCCGTGGGGGATAATGACAGGTATCCGCCCCGTCAAAAAGGTCATCGAGCTTATGGAACAGGGAATGGACGAGGAGCAGATACGCCAAAACCTCACAGAGCGCTTCGAGCTCCTGCCGGAAAAGCTCAGCCTCGCATACAGAACTGCTGTTGATCAGCTGCCTATCCTGCGCAAAATAGACCGCTCTGCTGCGAGCCTTTACGTATCTATCCCCTTCTGTCCGACAAGGTGCAGCTACTGCTCTTTCGTTTCACACAGTATGGATTCCGCCCGCAAGCTGATGCCGGAATACATAGCCGCCCTCTGCCGCGAGCTTGAGCTGATCGGCGAGATAGTGCGCGAGACAGGCACCAAGATAGATACCATCTACTTCGGCGGCGGAACCCCCACGTCTATATCAGCGGACGAGCTCCGCGCCGTTATGGAGGCTGTCGGACACAGCTTCGACCTCGGAAGCATCCGTGAATACAGCGTTGAAGCCGGACGTCCGGACACTATCACGGCTGAAAAGCTTCGCGTGATTAAGGAGCTCGGTGCTTCGCGTATCTCCGTCAATCCGCAGACCCTCAACGACGATGTGCTCCGAGTCATCGGCAGACAGCACTCCGGCGAGGACGCGATAAGAGCCTTCGAGCTCGCAAGAAGTCTCGGCTTCGACAACATCAATACCGACCTCATCGCCGGTCTGCCGACGGAATCTGCTGATAGCTTCCGCAGCACGCTCGACCGTATCTGCGAGCTCTCGCCCGAGAGCATAACTGTCCACACTCTCACGCTGAAACGCTCGGCTGAGCTCTTTGAGAACAGCTCAGCCAACCTGAAAAATCCCGTGGCTGAAATGGTGGACTACAGCATCGGAAAGCTCATAGACTGCGGATATCTCCCATATTATATGTACCGCCAGAAAAACACCCTCGATAACCTCGAAAACGTCGGATACGCGAAAAAAGGCTTCGAGAGCTGGTACAACATCTTCATTATGGACGAGACCCAGACCATTTTAGGTGCAGGCTGTGCGGCTTCGACAAAGCTCGTATATCCCGACGGCAAGATAAAACGTATACACAACTACAAGTTCCCATATGAGTACATCAACCGCTTCGACGAGCTGATGGCCAAGAAAACGGAGGTTACGGAATGCCTGAGAAAAATAAAGTCTATACAGCCGAAATAACGGGGCTCACCTCCGAGGGAAGCGGTGTGTGCCGTATCGAGGAAATGGCTGTATTCGTACCGGAAACGGCTGTCGGCGACGTGGCGGAGATAAAGATAGTAAAGGTTTTGAGCAGCTACGCATTCGGTATCGTTGAAAGGCTCGCTGTGCCTTCCCCCGACCGCTGCGAGCGTCCGTGCGGAGTTTATAAAAAATGCGGCGGCTGCGTGTACAGACATATCAGCTATGAAGCGGAATGCCGTGCAAAAGCTGCTGTAGTCCGCGACGCATTCGAGCGTATCGGCGGACTCTCTCCGCAGTTTGACACCTTCATCTCAGCCGACGATACCGACCGCTACCGCAACAAGGCTCAGTATCCGCTCGCCTGCATTGACGGAAAGGCTGTGTGCGGATTCTATGCTCCGCGAAGCCACAGAGTCGTTCCCGTGGAGGACTGTCCGCTTCAGCCGGAGATATTCTCTGAGATAACAGCAATGGTGCTCGCATTTATCAACGAAAAAAAGCTTTCGGTATACGATGAAAGATCCGGAAACGGGATCATGCGCCATATATATCTGCGCAAAGGCGCACACTCCGGCGAGATAATGGTCTGTCTCGTTGCACGGAAGGACGTTTCAAGGCAGCTTTCCCCGCTCTGCCGGAAGCTCGCGGATAGCTTCCCGGACATCAGGAGCATCGTGCTGAATATCAACTCCGCAAAAACGAACGTTATCCTCGGCGAGAAGTGTATCACACTCTGGGGAAGCGGCACCATAACCGATGTTATGTGCGGTAATTCTGTCGAAATATCACCGCTTTCCTTCTATCAGGTCAATACTGTGCAGGCAGAGCGTCTGTACGCAAAGGCTCTCGAATATGCTGCTCCGACCGGAAGCGAGACTATAGCCGACCTGTACTGCGGCACCGGTACTATCGGGCTTTCCATGGCTCACAGTGCTGCTGAGATAGTCGGAGTTGAAATAGTTCCCGAAGCTGTGGAAAATGCAAAGAAGAATGCCGCACGGAACAACATAACAAATGCCGGATTCTACTGCGGCGACGCCGGCGAGGTTTTCGGAAGGCTGCGCAAAAACGGCTGTACTCCCGATATTATCGTTGTTGACCCTCCGCGAAAGGGCTGCTCCGACGAAACGATAGATAACATCGTTGCCGCAGCTCCCGGAAAGATCGTGATGATCTCCTGCAATCCCTCCACAGCCGCACGCGATGCAAAGCTGCTCAGCGAAAAAGGCTATTCAGCTGAGAAAGTCTGCGGCGCCGACCTTTTCCCTGCTACCAGGCACGTTGAGTGCGTAGTATTGATGTCAAGGAAAAAATAGAGGGTATAAGAAAAGTGCCGAAAATTCGGCACTTTTTCTCTTATGTAGAAATGATGAGATTATCGTGGAGTGGATTTTCACCGTTCTTGGGAATAAGTCTGGTGTCTTTTTCAGATACAGTGTTCAGTGACTTACTCAAAGCACACGACCTTATGTAGTTGGAGGGAAGAAATCAGCGATGTATATTAGGCACGACTAGTCTAATCAATCATCAATAGCTACAAAAATCACAGTATGAATCTTCAATATAATCAAGTTGTAATGAACTTATGGTTTTATCTGATGTACTATACTTCCCATTAACATGTATATATAACTGCATCATAGCTTGAACGGTAACGGTATCTTCATTTTTTTCTACAACATCAAAATCTATAACCCATTCATTTTGTTTATATTCCTTTATCAATTTATAGTATTCTGATAAAAGCATCTTTCCTTCAATATTACAAATGCCATTTATCGTTAATTCTATAAGGTAATGCTTTTCATCGATTTCTGTTATCTCATCGATTTCAATATCCGAAGAATCAATTGATTTCAACGAAGAGCCCACACACGGAAGTAATAAGTCATACGGAGTTAAATCTAACCCGATAATATTATTGTCTATATAATCTTGTAAAATATCCGTGTCCGATATCAAAGATTCAATCAGCCTTTTTATGCTTTCTTCATTTTCTAACACTGCTATTTGTGGCTTTACGGATTTTTCAATAAAATCCTTGAGATTTGTCCAATAAGTAAAGCGCGAGGTTTCTATTCCCGCATTATTTAGATCATCTAACAAGTCTTGGTGGAGATGCTTTTTATTTTCCTTATTATCGGCGGAAAAGTCAGCTATGTTCTGAGTAATAAAATGTATCTCTTCTGATGTATATCTTTTTGCTAGTTCGAGACATGAAAGCCAAACCATGTAATCCCTATACCCATCTTTTCCGTCTGGCTTAAATGGTTTCTTACCTATTATCGCTCTTGCTACCACGTCTTTATGAGAAACTGTAGGATATTCTATCGTTTCGCCCATTCCTCTATCAAAAGCGTACATCTCTAAGAAATTTCTATATTCTTGTATTTCAGATTCAATGTCAATTCTACTGATATTTAGCGGATTATGGATAAGTCCATTTATAGAACGCTCGTCATTTTTTAGAGCGTTATAACTTTCGATTAGACGCTCACGATATTTTTTACAGGCTTCATCTATAATAATTTCGCCAAGAACAATTGTGCCTACTTTTCTTATTAGTTCAAATTGTACGTTCTTCATGTAAAAGTCATTATATAATATATTAGTATCTATAAATATGAGCATTGATATCCCTCTTTTTTAGTCTAAATCAGTCATCCTTCATATCATATGTAAAGATAGTCCAGTGTCTCTCAGTGATACAGTGATCGGTGACTTACTCAAAGCACCCGACCTTATGTAGTAACTGGGAAGAAATCAGTCTAGCTGCATTCTCTGTTAAGACTCCGCTATGCTAATGAATGCTTTTTATTTTGGAAGGTCATCACCATAAGAAAGCGACCATTTATTAATAGTCTCATGGAAATCTTGAACCTCATCATATGTCCGAGGGATACTGATACCTTTATTCTCCAATTTTATCACAATTGAAATATCACAGCTATTAATTGTATCAGCCAACTCATTTCTGATGTATTCAAGTGTTTCATTCAATGACATGTTAATCGGCATTTTAATATCAATATATGATTCATCTCGTTCGGCATAAGCCATTTGAATTACAAGGCATGGTGCTTTACTAAAATGACCGTCTATGTAAATATCATGATCGGCTGAATAAGAAATATTTTTGAAATAAAGGTGTTCAGATTCTTTCCCATATTTTGCGTGTGTTGCTTTTACAGTCGGAATTAATAAATTGTAGATAATATTAACAAACAACTCATATTTTGTAAAGCTACCCAAATTCATATCTTGAAGGCAGTCTGCAAATCTTGGCGATGAATTAATTGCTGCAACAAAATCCTCAACACTATTAGCTGAAACAATGTCGCGCATTTCATCAATGTCAAAATCACATTCATTGAAATTTCCTGCTGCAGAATAGAATTCAAGCTCATCATCATTGCATTCAACGATGACACCTAAAATACTAAAAACTTTTTGTTTCCAATTTGAATCAAAAGTTGCCATGTGTTGGCGCCTCCTTTTATCCGGTATATTTAAGCGAATTGTTGTATCATCAATAATACTTCAGGATTTATCTCTAACGAAATAATGCCTTGCAAGCCATTTTGCAATTCCATCTTTCCCGGGATAAATCATTCTTTCATTCATATTTAACTGGTCAAGAATATCTCTAATATCCCATCGTAGACTTTTATCAATAACATATTTGATCGTGTTCTCCGTGTGTTCGTTAAGGAACATTGCTAAGTCAGTGATTCCGGAAGGTAAGACAGTGAAGAAAGAATACTGATTAACAATTCTCTGATCAATTGAAGGCGGTTCCACGGTGACTAATGATTTATCTCCCATTTCCTTATCATATTCTCCAATGTCAGATACAACTTCAGATAGATGTTTAACTGAGAATATAAACGTGTTTTTGGAATTCAATGCATCCTGATATCTTTGGGGCAGTAATTGATTCAGTTCTCTGGCATCGATTCTCCACACGACGGCATCTCTTTCGCCTAAGTCTGCTAGGTTTCCTTCTGTTGTGGCAAAATGAAGAGCAACCAAGGTTGAATGAGTCCAATCCAGTAACCGTGTTGGCAATCCATGATGTTGACCTATAATCATAGCTTTCCAAATAGATTCTTCAATGCTCGGATCTTCTATACTCACATATTTAATGTAGTTTTCCAGCAAGTGATTTTCAAGAATTGCGGCTTTTTTTCCGCAATTGCGAGCCAAACTCGTTGAGAGATCAAATTTCTCGTCTGGCATTCCGCGGTAAAAAAATGAACTTCTAAGGCGGCCATTAATATCATTTCTTTTTTGTTCAAATAATAAATCCTTAACCTTATCCATGCTATCAATCTTAACAGTTTTTATCATATCAAAGCCTCATTTCAATTATTAACACCGATTCTTGATGAATATGCTATCAGAGTTCACCTGTGAACGACTGAATTTCATCAAATTCCTTATAATGCTTGAATAGAATCTGCATGACAAGCTGCAAAAAATCACTTTCACGATTATATCCTTCAACGGTAAGTACCTCGTTCTCAGTTTCGCTGATTACGAGAGTCCACACTGTTGCGCCATCGCTTGCAGAAACATCAATTAAAGAGTCTTCTTCAGATTCTTCCAACTGTTTATGTTCTGAGGCTGTTGAGATCGCTTGTGTTAATTCACTCACAACCTGTGAGATTGAACTGTTTGTGTAAGTATGTTCGGATGATTCTCCTTCGTATCCATCTGGGCCATGATCATTTGACACAATTACCGATGTGCCTTCTTGTGCCACACAAGCGAATGCATGGCCGTACATCATTACCTCAATAGATAATTCGATTTGAGTAATCTGAGATTCATTATATTTTTTCATAGTTTTTCTCCTTATGATAGCATTGGACATACATAACGATGTACTAATATGAGATTAATTAAGCTCGACGTTGAACTCTGTCTGAGAGAATTTCCTGTTCAAGAGAGCTCGAAAGTATTTTTTGAGGTGTATGGTTCTAGTAATGAAAAATTTTTCTTTGGGAACACGATTTCCGTCAATAGTCTCAAAGAAATCGTCATCATTTATCATTCGATTTATATCATCAACAAGCCATGATTTATTAATCTTACTGTAATAACTCATTGCCTTTGCCAAGGGAGCATTATTCTTTTGGTTATTATCAGTAGCATCAATGATCATAAAATTACCAATGTATTGATTAACTGCTTTTTGACGTTTCTCCCTGTCGTCATTTAAATAATAAGCATTGGCATTACTTTCGTCAACAAGATTAGCTTCAAGATGATCAAGCTGTAATTTTCCAGCATCTAGCTTGTATGTTAATGCCTCTTGAAGATTAATTTTTACAGTGGCTTTTTTGTAGCCGTCGTCGTAAGGAGTCCTTGTACTAAGCAATAGGTTTAACATCAAAACTTTTATTGCAAAAGTCTTGCTGCTTGCGTATCTCCAATCCTCGAGCCATGTATCTAATCCCTCATTCAGTTCGGCAATTTCATCTCCTAAAAAGTCTACTTGGTCGTTACTAAATTTAGAGTAACTATATTTAGTAATAATTCGCTTGGAGATTTCTCTTGAAATTAAATAGTCCTTGCCTTTTATGGCAGCAATCCATAACATGAATGCGCATTTATGAATTATAGTATATTGACTATCTTGATGCGTTTTATCATTCTTTATTCCTTCTACATATTCTTTAAAGTCTTTATCAAAAGCAATGTCAGACATAGAATGTGTTTTTGAATATGAAGCGATAATAACATTTGTTATGGCTGGGATGACTGCTTCATACTTCAAAGCATTAAGAAGATTAAGGGCTTTGTGTGTAATCGAAAAAGTTGACTGCTCAGCTTCGAGGGAAGCTGCAGATCGATTGTTTGTTTTTATTCCAAAAACTTCTAGTATTATTTTGATCGCATAGTATACATTGAAATCAGCGGCTATATCATTATACTCATATGCTGTTGTACGCCATTCAGAAGAATAGTATTTTTCTATATAGCCTTTTATTTTTTTATCGTCTTTGAATACTAATTCGGCATTACCTGTAAGATAGACTGCAGCTAAATAAGATATCAGTTTATTACGCATTGCTGCATTACCAGAAAAGATTTTATCGGCCCACACTTCATCTAATTCGGCAATATGTTTATCTTTGTCTTCCTCAGTATCCTTCGACTTCGTACAGTATTCTTTATAGAAATGATTCTTGATGAGCTCAAGGTCCTCTACTTCGAGTGCACGATCATTAAGAACCTCAAACAATTTGTTTGCATCATTTTCGTTCTCAGTTAAAACAATACAAAGAGACATATTCTTTATGATTTCATCAGAATATTCTATTGCTTTTTCGCATATTTCTTTTGGTGAAGGACATTCATTTTTACGCTTGGCAATTTCAATTGCTTTTTTCCATATGCACTTAAAGATAGTTTTCATCGCTTCGATGTAATTATTTGAAAAATCAACATCATCTTGAATAATCATCGCTAGCTCAAAATTGTTCGTCTCAGGCACTACTCGCAAATAAACGTTACATAAAGCATCCTTTAGAACTGTATCATATCTGTGTCTGGAATACTTTAAGCATAGTTGATCATTGTCCAGAAATGCATGAGCTTTAATAAGTCTCTCTTCTAGCGTCTGCTGAACAGTTTCTTTTTTGTCAGGAATACATAATTCTTCTTTGTAACATTTAACAAGTTGCGCCACCCGTTCATCAGGATCCATATCTTCATTTTCGGCTAGCTCATTTATCTTTTTAGCTATATTATCAAACGGAACACTATTTTTTCCGCATAAGTCAACATAACAGTCTTTTAATCCTGTGCAATACTCACTAGATTTAGGTTGATAGGGGTTTGATAGCTTATCCAGCACATACTCTCGCTTAAGTAAGAAACGAATATAATTCAGTAAATACAGAGTTGTTATTCTTTGCTGACCATCCACAACATCAAGCTCAATAGTGTTCTCTCTTTCTCTTTCAACAACTACAGCCGAGCCAAGGAAATATTCAGCGTTGTTTTCGTCATAATCTTGAAAAAGGCGAAGAATATTATCTGAAGTCCATCTATAAGGTCTTTGATATGCAGGGATATTAATAACACGTGACTTATTATTAATGATTCCTCCATGAGATGCGTTATGTGCTTCAGTCGCTTTGCCTTTAAATATGTTAATCAAATCGTAAATTCCTGCATCTTTTAAATTCATGATAATTCTCCTTTATATACATTACTTCTAGAAAAAGGTCGCTATGGGCTTATATATTGATATTACCAGTGCAGAGCTTGCCGAGCTTTTGTTGTTCAGAAGAAGCATCTGTCAAAAGCCCCCTCTTTTCTTTGATTAGGTCGCCTGAAAGAATGCGCTTATGATTTCTCAGTATTTTTTTCCATTTTTATCATCCTTGTTTATCTTGCTTTTCTAGCCATTTCATTAAAAGAATAGGATCATTAAACAGTTCTGAATCTATGTCCGCGTATTCATACTCATCAAGATCATCTTCTGGATAATCATCTTCATATGGGTCTTCACCAAAAGGATTTTGTTCTTGCTCTTCATCATCAATATCGAGAAGTAAGAGCTCCAAATCAAGATTGTAATCACTTGTAACTGTAACTGTAATGTCATCCTGATCAACATAGTCGTCACCATATTCTATTACTGCTCTATTCTTAATCTGACGGATTAACTCTTCTAGTTGCTCTTGCTCGATATCATGAATGTCATTCTCTTTAAAGTAATCAACAGGAAATAATTCTAAAGCTGCATAGTCATAGCTATATGGATGTGTGTAATACCAACGCGCACAGTTATAGACAAAATCAATATAAAAAGCTTTGCTAGATCTGATACTAAAATTAGAAATATCAAGTTTATATAATAAATCATCGAGTTCATCATACAAACTAAACCAGTCAGAAAGAATACTCTGATGACCAAAACCACTCATTGATAGCATTGTATAATCATCATGTTTATAGAAAACAATAGAAACTTCACTTCCGAACGAAGTGTGCAAAAAAGCATGTGTATCAGCTGCCAGCTGACTTCGCTCAGAAAGTGTCGATGAAAGAACGACAGAATAAAATGAAATCTTATTCTTTTCCGTTGTATCATCGAATGCATCTGATGGAATATCAAATAAATGGGATACATACTCTATAGAAGCTAACTGCTTTCTTTGATATGCTGTTAATAATATATCTTTCTCTGATTCTATGTATACAACTTGTTTTGGAGATTGATTGTGTGTTAATGGAAAGGAAGTAGTGGTGATCCCAGCAACACGGCACAATTCTAGTATGCGTTCATAGAATAGTTCATTGTCAAAGATCATTTCACCACCACTTCCTTTGGGGTCATTTCATAAGTTTTGCTAAGGCTTCATCATAGGAGAAACCCTCATATTCTCGCTTAAAAGTAGTCATTACTTCGTAGACTCGTTCCATATAATCAATTCTATTAATACATCCATCCGTAAACTGCTCATACATTAATTCAAGCCCACCACGAACATACTCGTGAAACAACTCCATGCACTGTTGAGCTTCTTCCTTTTTGCTTTCATCCGAATCATAGCGAAATGCGCGATCAACACGCTCTGAAGGCGTTAGCTCAACACTTTCATCTAACAACATTACTAAACGATAAAGGAATTCACAGTTTGCATGTTCTGCTGAATAAGCATCCGCATATATTCTGGCACGATCTTTTGAGTCTGTATCTTTTGGTGCTCGTTTGGAATACAAAATGCCCCATACAGCTGCATTCATATAAACATCAATATACCGCTCTAGAAGCTTCGCTGAGCTCTTGGGAACATCTGCCTCATCTTCTTTTGAGTTCTTTACCGCCAGAAACTTCAGAAAAGTTGCATGTTTTCCTGTTATTGTATAGTCTCTATCAAACATATCTAGCCCTCCTTAATTCAAGACGGTATAAGTTTCGGACTGCTTCTGCAGGTGGTAGGTGGCCCCAATTTTATTTGCCATAACCGGCTGCGCATAATTCCAATCCTTCTGCATAACAAACATGATAACTTGCTCCGCTACCTCTGGAAGTACTTTCGAGATATTCGCAGTATGTGTTTCGTCAGCATTAGAAAAAGGAGCGTCCATGACGAGTGGATATGGTTCAGTTGGAATTGGTATACCAGCCTCACCGCTGTCAGCTATAATTTTTTCTTTTGCAAGTGCAACAAGACCTGCTATAAAAGCAAAGTTCTTAACGCGATTTGAACCTTCTGATTCTCCTGCAGCAACTTCCTTGTCCGCAATAGTAGTTAAGAGAGAAACTTGATATCTCATGTCAATGGCAACTCTACGATGTCCATGATACATACGCTCAAATATAGCATTAACTTTATCTTCTAGCTGTTCTCTGATATCATGTTCCTTTTCTTTATATGTTGTCGCAAACCATTCTCTCACTGACTCTGCATAAGAAATCAATTCCATAATCTGCTTGTTTTTTCCGGATACAGCCACCAAGCTATCATAGAGTTTTTGACAACTATCTATGGTTTGCTTGTATGAGCCATCATCACGAATGAGTCTTTCTTTCTTAGCGTTTAGTTCACGGAGCCTCTTTTTGGTATCAAGAAGATCTGCTTCGTATTGAGCCATGTTTTCAGTATCTTTTATGCTTTCACTGATTCTCTGCAAATCATCTTCCATATCCTGAATGCGATCCATAAGTCTGTGGATTTCTGCATATCTATTGGTAATACTGTCATATGTAGTATCAGCTGATCTTGAAAAATTAGAAAGCTTATCTCGATAGTGTCGAACAGTATTTCCGATATTCTCAGGCGGAACATACGCTAATTCTTCCTTAAGATGACAGTAAGCATCATTTCCTTCAGTTATTTCCGCACCGCATATACATCTACCTCGTCTTAGAAGTTCAAGAATGGTTGGGGCGGTTAAGTCAACGACGCCCTTGTCATCTACCTTTACCTCTTTCAAAAATTCGCTAGTTCTTCTAACAAGCGATTGAGAGAAAAACGCTAATGCTCCATTACTAAACTCTTTAAAGAATAATGCGATTTTCTCATCGAGATTAGATTTTTCAGCAATAAGCAACTTTTCGAGTTTTTCCTTTTCACGCTGGAGTCTAGCAGATTCTTCATTATCTCGGAGAATTGTTTCTAACTGATCCTTCTTTGCTTCGTAGCTGTTTATCTGAGAATTACACTCCTCAATTTGGGCGGAAATAGCGTCTCTTTTTTCTCTTGCAATCCGAATGCGATTTAGCGCATCTTGTGCTCGAGAATCACCATCCAAATCCATGCTCCCATAAAGGCGACCAATTACAGAAGTTTTCTTAGTTCTATCTCCAAGATGATGTACTGCATTGTCAATTGGCGCAAGACCTAATAACCCTTTAACAGCTTCTGCAACATCCTTACGAGTGCTAATGCTACTAACACGTTCTGTATCAAAGAAGAAATATGTTGAAAGATCCTCTGGGAGAATTGTGTTTATCATGTTTTTAACTTGTGATGCCTTAATTGGCTCCATCTCACCATTTTCCTGCTTATATGATACTTTGGCTAATGCTTCTCTTTCTCCAACAGCCTTTCCTCTTTCAAAGTAGTAGTTCTGGGTACGGGAAATGACGTACTCAACATCTTGATGAATAACAGTGATTTCCACTTCAACTATCCGCTTGTCTCCTTCACGCATTTCGGATGCAATCTCCAGATTCAACAGCATATCCGGATTATGATCAAATTTTGCTATACCGTAGAAGCACCAATTGAATGCTTGTAGAAGTGTTGTTTTACCGAAAGTATTGTCTCCAAGTATAACAGTAACATTCTGCTTTGGATCAACAGAGAAGGAAACATTAGTAGTGCCTTTGAATTGACGAAAATTCTCCATTCGCAAAGTTTTTATTAACATGGCGTTCTCCTTAATACTTTTTTCCAGCTTCGTTGCTGATTATTTTTGTAATCGTTTCCACCATCTGGTCATTGTTTTTTTCTCTGGTTTTGAGATTTTTCATCTCCGCTTCGAGAATTTTGACCTTCATTGCACTTAAGCGCTTTTCATCAAGTTCCTGCGGGTTAGACTTCATCATATTCATCCTCCATTTCGGGAATAATGTCGTAAGCTTGTCGGATTTCACTTATAAGTTGATCTGATTCATATGGGTTCTCTGCAATAGAAGAAAAATCAACCATACGAGAAATCTCACGCTTTGCTAATGATTGAACCCCTTCAATTGTCTCTGCATCATATTGTGAAACACAATCGAGCGGAATCGGAAGGGTTATATAGTCGTAAATATGAGCGTACTGTTTTCCAGGTGAATTTCTTAAGACTCGGCCGCGTCTTTGAACATATTCCTTTGGGTTAGTGCTGCTCGCCAGAATAAATGCCGTACTGATGTTAGGAATATTAACGCCTTCATCTAAGCATCGAATAGCTACTAATGCTTGTAAATGTTTTCCTTCCGCAAATTCTTCCTTAATTCGTTCGCGTTCATCGCTCTTTTCTTCAGATGTGAATTTACTTACTCTCATACCAAGCTGATTACCTAACATATCAACGACTATGTCAATTTGTTTTGCTTCATCTTGAGAAGGGTGTTTTTCACTATAGTCTGCATCATGAAGAGTAGTTGCCCCACAGTATACTAAAATATGTGATTGATCTATGTATTCCTGAATATCATTGCGTAAAGCTTCCAATTTACCGTTCGCACCTGCAACGAGACGGGCGCGTTTGATTAACAGCATTTTAGCATATTCGCTTAGTTCAATTTTGCCATCAGATAGAACATGACTGTTTTTTCTGATTTTCACAGTCAAGTCCATATATTCTTGAAGTTCAGTTTCATTAAGAGCAACAACAGAAGGGTGATAATAATATGGTGTCAACATATGACTATCAATTGCTTCTTGGAGTGTATATGTTATACACTTCTCTCCAAAATAATCGTATAGCTTTTGCGTTCCTTCCGGATCACCGTGACGATCAATGGTTGCAGATAAAGCCAAACGATATGGGAAATGCTGAAGCAGGGAGCGACTTAGTTTCTCAGCACCAAAATTATGGGCTTCATCAACGACAATAACAATGTTTCCTTGAAGTTTTATCATCTGTTGCTGAACGTCGTCTAAAGAAAATGTTGCATTAGTACAAAGCATGCAAAAGTGTTTTTTTACACCAAGATTGAAACTTGTAACCGCATTCTTGAGACGATCTCGCCAGTTCTTTTGAGAAGATGCTGAATAGCAAATTATCGGTTTCATGCCAAAAGCTTCAACATCGTCTTTCCACTGTTCCACGAGATGTTGATATGGGCAAATAATTATAACAGCAAGATTTCTTTCTTTTGCTTTATATAAATGAGCAATTGCGGCAAGAGCAGTATATGTCTTTCCTGCGCCTGTAGCCATATCAAATATTCCCTGATAATTATGCTGTTCCCAGTTTAGAATAGCTTTTTCTTGATAAGAGCGCATTTGAACCGTAGGCGGAACGTGAGGACCTTCTACATTAAGAGATAAATCGTTAACTACTGGGGCGTTGAATTCCTCTATA
>Ga0247609_10003212_pt1 | contig 16668 bp, 9 predicted proteins | sample 172DNAGHGlowgp2_FD_193487 | JGI IMG/M metagenome (GOLD analysis project Ga0247609, IMG submission 193487) | Sheep rumen microbial communities from Palmerston North, Manawatu-Wanganui, New Zealand - 1728 DNA GHGlow gp2 | ecosystem: Host-associated > Mammals > Digestive system > Stomach > Rumen ...
GATATAGTTTCCGATGGACTGCATCAGATGGGTTTTTCCAAGGCCGACTCCGCCGTAAATCAGCAGGGGATTGAATTTTGAGCCTGGATTCTGGGCCGCGGCGTAGGAAGCCTTGTATGCGAAGTCGGAATTTTCGCCGGGAACAAAGGTGTCGAAGGTGAAATCTTCCTTGAGCTGGGGGTGTTTTTTTAAGGGTTTTACGGGATTCTCATAATCCGCCCTGTTGTCTGAGGAATTTTCATCATTATGATAGGCCTCCTTTTCCTCAGGTATTTCTCTTGGTATGGAAGGAGTTACAAACGAGTTTTTGGTTATGTATGTGATGGAGACAGTCTGTCCTGTAAGTTCCTCAATCTTGTCCTGGACCGCCTTTACGCTTCCACGGCTGACCATTGAGTCCCACATAAATTTAGAGGGAACCGAGACGGTTATTTCAGTAAGTGTGTCCTTTATGTATTCCATCTTGAACCAAAGCGTAAACTGATCCTCATTGCCGTTCTGACGGTATTCTTCCCGCAGAAGATTCATCGCTTCGTTCCAAAATGCCTGATAGTTTTGTTCATTCATAATTTGTTATTATATCCCTTCTTTACTTTTTTCTTCAATATCAGTATACTAAATTTCTAAAAATATTCTATTATCGGGATAGAACGCTCTGTTGAAAAGGGGCGGTTCTAGTGGGTGAAAAAATGTCAGAAGAAGAAGATAAAAAATATTCCGCAAGCAGCATACAGGTTCTGAAGGGTCTTGAGGCTGTTAGAAAAAGACCGGGCATGTACATCGGTTCCACGGGTCCGAACGGATTGCACCATCTTGTTTATGAGGTGGTGGACAACAGCATTGACGAGGCGATGGCCGGATTCTGCGATACGATTACGGTCGCTTTGGAAAAGGATGACATCTGCCGCGTTGAGGATAACGGCCGCGGTATTCCGGTTGACATTCATCCCACGGAGCATGTCTCTGCCCTGGAGCTTGTTCTTACAAGATTGCATGCCGGAGGAAAATTCGACAAGTCCAACTACAAGGTTTCCGGAGGATTGCACGGTGTCGGTGTGAGCTGCGTGAATGCACTTTCGGTCTGGATGGAAGCCTTTGTAAACCGCGATGGGAAAAGATACCAGCAGAAGTACGCCGAGGGAAAGCCCAAGACAAAGGTTGAGTGCCTTGGAGACACCGGCTTGCATGGAACCACAATCAGATGGAAGGCAGACAAGACCATTTTCACCGAGACCACAACTTACAATTTCGATGTGCTTGCCCAGAGACTCAGGGAGCTTGCTTTCCTTAATCCCGGAATCACAATCAAATTCCGCGACGAGAGGCTTGAGACACCGAAAGAGGTCGTCTATAAATTCGAGGGAGGAATCAAGCATTATGTCACCGTCCTGAACGAGGGCAAAAAGGTAATCCCCGACGAGCCGCTTTACATCTCAGGCGAGGAAAACGGAGTGATGATGGAAGTTGCCATGCAGTATGTGCGTGACAGCTACAGCGAGAACATCCATTCCTATGTAAACGACATCAACACCCACGAGGGAGGAACCCACCTTGACGGATTCAAGCTTGCCCTTACGATTGTCCTTAACAAGCAGCTTGAGGTCGAGAATACTTCCCGTGATAAAATCCGCAAGAAGCTCGTGAACGCGAATCCGAAGAATCCTGAGAAGCTTTCCGGTGATGACGTGAGGGCAGGTCTTACGGCGGTTCTTTCGGTCAAGGTTCCCGAGCCCCAGTTCGAGGGACAGACAAAGACAAAGCTCGGAAACAGCGAGGTCCGTTCCTATGTGGATGAGCTCGTAAAGCAGAAACTTACAATCTGGTGCGAGCAGAATCCCCAGCAGGTGGACATGATTTTGGAAAAGGCGGTCAGTGAGGCCGTCGCAAGGATAGCCGCAAGAAAAGCAAAGGAGGCGAGCCGTCGTAAATCCGGACTGGACAGTTTCGGTCTTCCGGGAAAACTTGCCGACTGCACGTCAAAGAAACCTGAGGAATGTGAGGTGTACATAGTCGAGGGAGACTCTGCAGGTGGTTCCGCAAAACAGGGGCGCGATCCGAAAATTCAGGCCATACTTCCTCTGTGGGGTAAAATGCTCAACGTAGAAAAATCACACGCGGACAAGGTAATCAACAACGACAAGCTCCAGCCGGTCATAGCGTCTTTAGGTACGGGAATCGGAAAGGATTTTGACATAGAAAAACTTCGCTATCACAAAATCATCATCATGGCGGATGCCGACGTTGACGGAAGCCATATCTCCACTCTTCTCCTGACTTTCTTCTTCCGCTACATGCCCCAGCTGATTGAGAACGGATACGTCTACATAGCCATGCCTCCCCTTTACCGCGTGAGCTACAAGAAAAAGGACTACTTCACTTTCACCGACGAGGAGCGTGATTCCGTAATCGCAAGGCTCAGGAGTGAAAATCCGGGAGACATAAAGCTGGACGTGCAGCGTTACAAGGGTCTCGGTGAGATGGAATGGCAGGAGCTGAAGGAGACGACGATGAATCCCGCCAACCGAAAGATGAAGCAGGTTCACTTGACCGACGCCGAGGAAGCCGACAAGGTTTTCAATATCCTCATGGGAGAGGAAGTTGAGCCCCGCCGCAAATTCATAGAAGAAAACGCCGTTTATGCGACACTGGATGTTTAATCAGGAAAAAGGAAAAAGATAATGGAAGAAATAAAAACACCGGAAGGCGGTACACTGATTCCGGTCGCCATTGAGACAGAAATGAAAAAGGCATACATCGACTATTCAATGTCGGTTATTGTTGCCCGTGCTCTCCCCGACGTGCGGGATGGATTAAAGCCGGTTCACCGAAGAATTCTCTACGCCATGAACGAAGAGGGACTTCACATGAGCGGAAAAACCCGTAAGTGTGCCACCGTGGTCGGAGACGTTCTCGGACGTTACCATCCTCACGGAGACGCTTCGGTTTATGATGCGATGGTCCGTCTGGGACAGCATTTTTCCATGAGATACATGCCGGTTCAAAAGCAAGGTAACTTCGGAGGAATTGACGGAAGCCCCGCCGCAGCATACCGTTACACTGAGGCAAAGATGTCCAACATCGCCGAGGAAATGGTGGCCGACATAAAGAAAGACACCGTTGATTTTCTTCCGAATTTCGATGACACTCGAAAGGAGCCCGTGGTTCTTCCCGCAAAGTTTCCTTTCCTTTTGTGCAACGGGTCGAACGGAATTGCAGTCGGTATGGCAACGAACATGCCTCCGCACAATCTCCGGGAAATAGCTTCAGCAATCAGCGCGTACATCGATAATTCTGAAATCAGCATAGACGAGCTTTGCACTCACGTGAAGGGACCTGATTTTCCGACCGGCGGAATCATCTTCGGCAAAAAGGGAATCAAGGATGCTTATAAGACAGGACGCGGCAAACTGATTGTCCGTGGAAGATTTACCATTGAGGTTGACAAGCACGGAAAGGAGTCCATCGTTTTTACTGAGGTTCCGTATCAGGTACGCACCGATGATTTGTGCAAGAGAATCGGTGAGCTTGCCCGCGAGAAAGTGATTGAGGGAATCGAGCGTGTGAACGACAGTTCCGCAGGTGACGACGTACGAATTGTGATTGAGCTCAAGCGTGGAGCCATGACCAAGGTTGTTGTGAACCAGCTTTTTGCGAAGACGGCGCTTCAGTCAAGTTTCGGCGTAATCAATCTTGCCCTGGTGAACGGTCGCCCGGAGATTTTGAATCTCAAGCAGCTCATTAAATGCTTCGTTGATCACCGCAACAATGTGATTGTCCGGCGCACCCAGTTTGAGTTAAAGGAAGCGAAAAAACGTGAGCATATCCTTGAGGCCCTGATCGTTGCAGTTGACGCGATTGATGAGGTCATAAAAATCATCCGTGGAAGCCGAGACGAAAATGAGGCGAAAGCCGGACTGATGAAACGGTTCGGATTTGACGACGAGCAGGCTCAGGCCATCGTTGACATGAGATTGGGACGTCTCACCGGATTGAGAATCGAAGAGCTCAGGAAGGAGATGGAGGAGATAAAAATCCTCATTGCCCATCTGGAAGATTTGCTTGCCCACAACGAAAAGATTCTTGCCCTTATCAAAACGGAGACAAACGAGCTTGCCGACAAATATGGCGATGACCGCCGTACTGATATTGTCGCGGGTGAGGTTGAGGAAATCAACGTGGAGGACCTGATTAAGGAAGAGGACATGGTGGTTCTCATTTCCAAATTGGGTTACATCAAGCGAGTTCCGGTAAGTCTCTACCGCAGTCAGGCTAGGGGAGGAAAGGGATCCATTTCCGCCAAGCTTGTGGAGGAGGATTACATCAACCAGATGTTCGTCGCGTCCACCCATGACTATCTTATGTTCATTACGAACGAGGGAAAGGCTTACTGGATCAAGGTGCATGAGATTCCTGAGGCATCTAAGACAAGCCGTGGATCTCACATCAAGAGCCTCTTGCAGGTCAGCGCGAACGAGGAGATTACAACGACTGTCAGCCTGAAAGAGTTCGCCGAGGATCAGTTCCTCTTCATGGCGACCGCAAACGGCATAGTAAAGAAAACTCCGACCTTTGAATTCAGAAACGCAAAGTCCCGGGGTATGCAGGCGGCCCGCTTGGATGACGGAGACACTTTGGTCAGCGCGATTCTCTCCGGCGGAAAGGATGAGCTTTTGCTTGTGAGTCGCCGGGGTCAGGCTCTCAGAATCAGCGAGGAGGAAGTTCGTGCAATGGGTCGTGCGGGTCGCGGCGTTAACGGCATGAAGCTGAGTGACGGTGATGAGCTTTGTGCGGCAATCCACGTGGATGAAAATGCGAAGATTGTCGTAATTACCGAAAAGGGTGTCGGCAAGAGAGTTGAGTTCTCCGAGTTCAATGCTCACGGTCGTGGAACCGGCGGACAGAGAATCTTCGGCAATGTGGATGACAAGGGTGAGATTATAGGAGCCCTTACGGTTCAGGATGACGACAGCATAATGTGCATCACGAGCCAGGGAACTTCCCTCCGCGTTGAAGCCTCCCAGATTTCTCAGCAGGGAAGGGGAAGCAGCGGTGTCCGTGTGGTTGATATAACCGAGCCCGATTACGTGGTCGGCATTGACAGAATCGCACGCTCCGAGGATGACAAACTTGATTCTTAACTAGACTTTGTTTTACATCATCGGCTGTCCGGTCAGTTCAAATTGGATTAACCTGGCAGCCGATTTTTTATGCAATACATATTTTAAGTTTAATTTAATATATTTTTCTGTAGACAATTTTCATTTATTATTGTAGAATGTATTCAAGTTGTTTCAATACACTTATAGGGGTTTACCCATTCGGTAAATCAATATCCATCAGGCTCCGGGCAAATGAATAGTTTGTCCGGTTTTTTTTATCTGAATTTCTTCAGTAAACACTATATATAGCGTTTAGTTTTTAAATTTGTCTTTTTTACCACTATTACAAGCCTATGTGAAATTATTCAAGGGCATCTAGAAAAACTCATTTACAATGATTTTTCGAATGTCTGTCGAGTTTTAACGTCGCATTTTCAAAGTTATCTCGAAAAGCTGATTTATGAGGTTGTTCCACGTGGAACATTGTGAGAAATTTATATGCCGTTGAAGAGAATATTGGGTGCCTAAATCAATCATCGATGTCTCGGAAAATGCTGATTTATAACATTGTGTCATTGCTGGGCCAAGTCTGATAATGGCATCGTTGTGAAGAAAATACTTAAAGAATTGTATTTCATTACGTTCATATTGATTCATGTGGAGAGTACATATCCCATGTATTCTTGCAGATTTGTTCATTGTGATTTTCAATGAAGTGTTCCACGTGAAACATTCTTGCCTTTCAAAGAGTCCTTGAAAAACTGTTCTTAAAAGCCATCAATTTTTTACCTTTAGACTCGGCATAGAAGGATTCATTATAACAAGTGCTGAGCGATTTATAACTGATCTCAATTCATGCCTGCTTCCGGATTTTGAGAAAATTCTAAAACGGTCGAGACAGAACTTTTTTGAGGAAACGCAGATTTATAGCATTCTGGCTTTGAAGGGTTCGCTGGACACTTTGTTGCGAAAGACGAGGAAATCTTTTTATATTAGTAATGCAGATAATGCCATCTTTCTGAGAATATCGAATTATGTTTTTTGCCACTTTGCTAAACTTTTTTCTGCAAGAGATTCAACTAGGAAGTCCTTCAGGATTCATGTATGAAAGCAATGTTCCACGTGAAACATTGTCCCCAAGTTATCCACAGGGATGAAAAACTTGCGGTTGAATTTGAAATTCGTAAATTCTTATATAGAATGAATTTATAAATTTGGTTTTGAAAATTTTGCAAATGACATGAATTTTCCAAAAGTTTTCCACAGATTTGTCTCTTTGAAAAAAATGTGCATAAGGATTCTTTACAATCAAAGAGAAAAGATTTTGAGGTGTGTTACGACTTTTCAACGTTATGTACTTTCTTTTCGACGAAAAAAGAGGCTCCGATTAATACATAAAAGGAACCTCTAAAAAACCGGTTTTTGGAGGTTGACGAAAGAAATAATCAGTGATTCCCCGTTTTCAAAGATTTTATATTTTCAATGTATTTTTTGTCAAATTTAGGTTAGAAAAATGTTCCACGTGAAACATTTTTTAGATTGCTTTTCCATAGAATAAAACCTTTGAGCCACGGTTTGGAGTCCATTTTTCCTTTCTTTGGTCCGGCAGCTCATCAACTGAACCTTGTACAAACCCCAGATGCTCGAACCAGTCTGCGGTTTGTGTCGTCAGCAGAAAAACCCTGGATGCGTTGCTTTCTTTCGCCCTTTGCAGAAGATATTCTATCAGTTTGGGACCAAGTCCGATGTGGGAGAAAGATTTGTCCACGGCGACTCCTGCAATTTCCATTTGACCATCAGGGTAGGGGATTAATGCCGCGGTGGCCCGGATTGCACCATCAATTTCGTACACTATATATGAAGAAAGTTGCTCGTGTAACATTTGCTTCGTTCTGGGCAAAAGAATTCCCTCGTCAACAAAAGGTTTCATCAGTGTGAGAACGGCGGCGATATCCTCGCGGAGCATGGGGCGGATGTGTCCGTAGTTGTTTGCATAAATCATTGTGCCGGAGCCAAGATCGCTGAATATTTCACATGGAACACTGCCGTCAAAAGATCCGTTCAAGATATGAACGCGGGTAACGCCCTCCTTGCACGCTTCTTTGGCAACTTGAAGCAGGAAGAAAATCTTTGTCTTTATTTCTGACTCATTAACTACCGAACGGTTGGCAGTCAAATCATCAAAATTCGATGAAACTTCCGAATGGTCGGTAGTCAAATTCGCTGATATAAAGGAATCCAGCTCCTCAAGATTCATTGCTGGAACTGTACCCTCTGGCGAAAGACCAATGTTTTTGGGTACAGAAAAATTGCTGTTGTTTATGTCTGCTCCGGGAACAAGATAAAAAAGCTTGTCCGCTTTTAGGCGTATGGCAATCTGTTCTGCAAGCTGTATGGAAGAAATATTGTAAGGTTTTCCAGCAACACTCCATCCAATGCATGGAAAAATCGGGATGAAACCGTTGTCCAGGACTGTCTGTATGGAATCGACTTGAAGTTTGTCAATCTCTCCCGCCGTGCTGTAATCAAATCCGTTGAGGACTCCCTTTCCCCGTGCACGAACCCAGTTGCCGATTACGGCCGTCTTTTTTTCTCCTGCAAATGCGGTCATAATCTGGTTGGACACGTCAAAGGCAGCCATTTTTATGAGGGGCATTGCTTCCGGTCCCGTGATGCGGCAGTTGTCGTAAAATGACCACGGAATATTGGAACTTGACAAAATCTCGCTGATTCTCTTGCTTGCTCCCGGTACGAGAATAACTTTCAATCCCGACTCGTGAATATAGCAGATATCCTTGATGTGGCTCAGGAAAATGGGGGAGTCAATCAGCTTGTCATCAATATAAATGATTACCAGGGCATTTTTGAAACGCCGGATATAGCGGATGACGTCGCGGATTCTGTCCGCCTTTTCGTGGATTATAGTTTCTTTGTTCATGGATTCAGTATTGCGAAGTAAAAAAAAAGTGTCAAGTGCATGGAGAAGATAAAAAAAACTGCAAAGCAATATCCGTTTGGTCTGGACTGTCCGTTCAAGTTTGAATAGATTGCCTTGCAGTATTTTCAAAGTATAGGAAATTCAGATAAAAAAATGAAGAGATTGATTGTATGTTTTTTTATGATAAATTCACATGCTTCGTGGGGGATAGGGATTTTTTGAAAAAAAGATTCGTGATTCCACGTGAAAAAAAACCACCAACTGTCCGCGATTGTTATAGGAGGTGATGAACGAACAGTCGGTAGTTCAATAAGGATATTTATATAATAAAGCCAAAGGAAATATTTGGCAAGTGTTATTTTGTTTTTTGGAGAAAAAAAATGAAATTTTTTTCAGAATTAATTTACGGGCTTCTTTTTAGCCGGAGAAAGTTTTTGCTTTATTTATAGAAGCTTTTTATGGACTTTTTGGAGATTTTATGAGCGTATTTTGAGCAGAACAGAAAACTACCGCTCGGTAGTAGAATTGTAAAACTAACTAACGGTCGTAAGTCAAATCTTACAGCTTGCGGAGCATAAAAAAAAGCCGCCCAAATCAATTTAGGCAGCCTTAGATGGTTTAATTTTTTCGTGGCTTAGAAATCATCCTTGTCCAAAAGGGGTGTGTTTCCGTAATTCAGCTCGTCATCCAGCCCGAGGTCATGCTCGTTTTCGGCAAAGGGATCGAAGTCATCTGAGTCAGCGTCCAGATCATCTTCGTTTTCGTTGTAGATTGTGGGAGGAATTGTTGAGTCCACAAAACGGTCAATCAGTTCAAGCTGCTTGTCCGTGTCCTCATCCGTCCATTCCGGTAGGTCTGAAATGTTTGGATATGAATCCGTGAATGCGTTGAAATCGGTCGTCAGTTTTTCCACTGAATCAGGATTGTTGTTGTTCTCCGCCCGGATGACGATTTTTGCAAGTCCCTTGAAATATTCCTCAATTTTTTCCCGGTTGGGATTTTTCTTTTCCTCTTCTTTTGTCTGCTGCGTGTTCTGGGAATTAACATCTGTTTTCGCGTCCTGTTTTTTTGGAGCGCATGAAAAAACAAGCATCATAAAAACCGGCAAGAAAATGAATTTTAAAAAATTGTTTGCTTTCATGCAAAAAATGATATAGCATTTTTTTATTAGGGTCAAGAGGAACGAAAAGTCTGTAGAAGGCAAGTGCAAATCTAAATTAAACTTGGGAATTGTAAATCTAAAAGCCCTAATTTCGACTTATACGAAACAATGTCATTCCCGCGCTCCGACGCGGGAATCCCTTTTGCAGGAGAGATTGCCGGATCAAGTCCGGCAATGACATAAGACCTATCCGGCAAGGAAAAATTCTCAGGAAATTTACAATAAATGTGAAACTCGACATTCGGGCTAAAAGAGGAACCGCTTTCATTTACGGTGGGAACTAAAGCAAGCTGTCGCTTGCTAAGGAGTTTTGATTTGTTCGCAAGTCTCTCATTTTTCTGTCGAAAAAACATCAAAACTCCCAATCCTTTAGTCAGTAAGTGCGGTATAAGGTATTGCACTCACTTCGATTGGCTGGAAACTACGTTGCAAATAGGCTCGCACAAATGCCTGCTTGTCACGAACCCCACCTACATTACAGCGTTTCCTCACTCAACATAAAATTTCCCATGCAAAATTTATTGCACTTGCCTTATACAGATTCTTTTACTCTTGTGATTTAGATTAACACATACTAACGACATAGGAACGAAAAGGACCTCGCCTCTGCGGTTCATTTCCGCCAACTCAGTTTTTTAATCCAGTCTTTTTGAAAGAAAATATTTGACGAGCTTCGGGTCCTTGTCCTCACGCACGAATTCAATTTCGAACCCAAGCTTTTTATAGAACTCCGGAGCCTGGAAACCGAATGTGGTGAGAGTAAGCGCCTTGAATCCTCTTCCTCTGAAAGTTTCCTCCACGGATTTTACGAGCCTGCTTCCAATGCCGCCTTTTCTGCATTTCCGGTCAACAATCAAGTCTCCGATGTGCACTTCGTTATAATATGCCCGTCCAGTGATTGCACCGAGGATTTTTCCTCCGTCGTCCTTTGCGGCGAAACAGAATTCCTCAAAGTTCAATTCCACGTCATTTTGCCTTGCGTAATCTGTGAACTCGTCGTGAACGAAATTCCAAAACAACCTGCTTTCTGTCTCGTCGATTTCAATCCGCTCGATTTTTATCTCATACATTTTTTTCCTCCATGTCCCTTGTGATGTTTTTGAGCCATCCCTTCTTAAAATAATGCACGATTACGAAAGGCATCTTTTCAAACTCATCCAGATAGAGTACAAAGTAAACCCAGACAGGAGGAAGCTTGAGAACAAAGGCCGCGAGAATTCCCAGAGGAAGCGACACCAGCCACATGCAGATTGCGTCGGCGATGAATCCGAACTTTGCGTCTCCACCTGCACGGAAGATTCCGCAGATGAGTCCCGTGTTGACCGCGCATCCAATAATCGAATATGAGTTGATTAAAAGAAGCAGGGTCCTGTAGCGGGATGCAGTTTCGTTCAGGGGCGCAATCAGAGGCATGACGGGATTCAGGCAAAGGACCAGAACCGCACCGAAGATTCCTGCCGCCAGAGTCACCCGGGCAAGACGGGATGCGTTTCTTTCCGCAAGGGACAGTGTGCCGGCTCCCATGAATTTTCCAAGGACGATTGCACCTCCGTAAGCGATTCCGAACACGAGCACGGTTCCAAGATTCCGCACGACGTTCACGACAGAATTTGCCGCGACTATATCTTCACCGAGGCGACCCAAAATCACCGAGTACATGGAAAATGCTAGCCCCCACACAAGCTCGTTACCCACGGCAGGGAGTGAATATTTGAAGAAGTCCTTCGTGAGAATGGGATTTCGCCTTAGCACAAGATGAAGACCGATTCCGAATTTTTTCTGTTTGATTCCGTAGATTATGCAAATCAGCATCTCAATGAAACGCGCTATGGACGTGGCGATTCCGACACCGACAATGCCGAGCTTCGGAAAACCAATCCAGCCGTACAAAAAGCATCCGTTCAGGATTACGTTCATGCCGAGGGAGATGAAGGTCAGTGCCGTTACGAAAAGGACTTTTTCCATGCTCTTGAACGCCGCCTGAAAAATCTGCGAGATGGACATGAAGAAGTAGGAAAAACTCACCGCGCGCAGATACGATGCTCCGACCTCAATCATCTTCGGGTCGTTTGTGAAAATGCGCATCATAATAGAAGGAAAGAAAAAAGTTGCGACCGCGAAAATCAGTCCGACCGATGAGCAGATTCTGAGAGCTATGCCAACGAGGGTCTGTATGGATTTCAAATCCTGCTTGCCCCAGTATTGTGCCGCGAGCATTACAAGTCCGGATGAAAGACCCACCGCCACCATGAAGAGGATGAACGATACGTTTCCCGCAAGCGATGAGGCCGCGATTGCCGTTTGACCGACGGAGCCGAGCATGAAGACATCGACGGAATTCACGAGTGCGGAAATGAGGTTCTGTAAAGCCAGGGGACCGACGACAAAAAGAAGTGATTTATAGAAAGATTTTGCTTCGCTGTTCATTAGGTGGATTTTATATGTTTGCGGCTAATTTATCAAGGGGAAGCGGATGAATATCCTTTCTGCTTTACATAGGTGTGTCATTACCTGATTTCAAAAAGTGTCAATGCCTGACTTCAAAAAATGTCAATGACTGATTTCAAAAAGTGTCAATGCCTGCTTCAAAAAGTGTCATTACCCGGCTTGACCGGGTAATCTAAGTCTAAGTGTTCAGAGATTATCGGGTCCAGCCCGATAATGACAAGAAGTTGCCCGATAATGACATGGAGTTGCCAGATGGTGACATGAGGCTGCCAGATGGTGACATGAAGTAGACAGATGGTGACATGAAGTAGACAGATGGTGACATGAAGTAGACAGATGGTGTCTGTGCTTGGGGAAACGTGAAATTGAGAATTTTGAAATTTTTTTCAAATTTTACTTGACGATAGACGAAATCTGTGTTATATTCTATAATGTGAATATATCGACCGAAATAATCTATATGGATGCAAAAATCCGTCAAAAACAAATCAAAAGGTAACGTCTTTCTTTCAGCATGGCTAATTTGTAGTTGGTTTTCTCTTTCTTTCCAAATGTCTTCGGTGGGATTCGGCGGCATTTGGCTGCTTTGACCTGGGGAGGTCTGTCTATGAACAAAAAAACTGTCTTCGGTTCACAAAAACTCCTTGACGTTGACGAGGAGTACGGTCTTGCCTTGCGTTCCATGAATGGGGACAGGGAGGCGAGGAATCTTCTGGTGGAAATGAATCTTCGCTATGCAAAGAAAATCGCCGGGAAATACAGGAACAAAAAGATGAATTTTGACGAGCTGTATTCCGCCGCATGTTTCGGACTTCTCGTTGCGTCCCTTTATTACAGGCCGAACATGGAGACCCGCTTTGTCGTGTATGCGTCGAGGTCAATCACGCAGGCCGTAATCAAGGAGATGAATTTTTACTGCCACTCGGTGAGCATGAGCCAGGAGGACAAAAAGATTGTGAGACTTTTGAATCAGGAGCTGGAGAGATGCCCGGAGTCAAAAATCAGTGAGCTCATGGAGGATTTTGCCCGCCGCAATGATTGGGACGGAGAGCGCGTGAGAAGATTGCACAAGGCAGGATGCACTTCCGTTATGTCGATTGACTCTGGACTTGAGGATTCCGAGGATGACGGATGGGTCAGGGACACGAATCTTGTTTCCCCCGATGAGCTTGCCGAGCGCAACATGGATTTTGAGCTGATTCTTGAGGAAATCAAGCGTCTTCCGAAAAAGGAGGACCGGAAGATAATGTCCATGATTTACGGTCTGAACGGTTACAGGCAGATGAGCGGCACGGAGATTGGTAGGATATTCGGAAAGACCAAGGCATGGGTCTCGCAGGTAAAAATGAGATGCCTTGCATATATAAGGAAGGAAATCGGCGTGGAAGATTGTGCGGCATAGTCTGGATAAGGCAAGTGCTATAAATTGCGACGGAAAATTCACAAGGGATTGAGGAAGCTCTGCAATGGAGACAGGGGCTTGACAAGGGCTTTGATAAATGCTAAATTTTGAAAACTTACTATGCGAGGACGCAGTGACGGGGGTTGCTGCGTCTTTTTTTGTTAAAAATCAGGAGGACATCAAAGTGAAAGAATTTATGAAGACTGTCACAGATGCTATCACAGTGGGAAACAATGCCGTAAACGGTGTTGTGTGGGGTACATTCGGTATTGCGCTCCTTCTTATTGCAGGAATCGTGATGACTGTCGTGAACAAGGGGTTCCAGTTTACACATTTCGGACACTGGATGAAGCGGACAATCGGTGCAATCTTCAAGGACAGACATGTTACGGCCCATACCGAAAAAGAGAACAAGGCAATCTCCCAGTTCCAGAGCCTTTGTACTGCAATGGCCGCCACAATCGGAACCGGAAACATCGTCGGTGTGGCTACCGCAATCATCCTTGGTGGACCGGGCGCAATCTTCTGGATGTGGATTATGGCAATCTTCGGAATGATGACGAATTACTCCGAGAACGTTCTTGGAATCTACTACCGCAGAAAGGGCAAGAGCGGAGAGTGGAGAGGCGGTGCGATGTACTACCTTAAGGACGGTCTTGGCGGATACAAGGGAATGAAGTGGGTTGGAACCATACTCGCAGTTCTTTTCAGCATCTTCTGTCTTCTGGCAAGTTTCGGAATCGGAAACATGGGACAGGTGAACTCCATCGCGGGTAATATGGAAAGTGCCTTCAACATCCCGCCTTATGTTACCGGAATCGCGCTTGTGATTCTTGGAGCTTTGATAATTCTCGGCGGACTTAAGAGGGTCGCTTCCATTGCTGAAAAGCTGGTTCCTTTCATGGCCATCCTTTATATGATCGGTGCCTTCGTTGTGATTTTTGCCCATGTCGCGAATATTCCGGCTGTGTTTGTCGCAATCTTCAAGGGAGCCTTCTGCTTTAAGGCCGGGGCTGCGGGAGCTGTCGGTTACGGTCTGCAAAAGGCCATCACATGGGGATTCAAGCGAGGTGCTTTCTCTAACGAGGCGGGTCTCGGTTCCTCCGTCATGGTTCACTCAAGCTCAAACGTAAAGGAGCCTGTGCGTCAGGGAATGTGGGGAATCTTCGAGGTCTTTGTCGATACAATCATCGTTTGTACTCTGACGGCTCTTGTCGTGCTTTCTTCCGGTCTTGTTGATTTGGAGACAGGAAAGGTGATTTCAGACAACGCCGGTGCAGGATTGGTCGGTGAGGCGTTCGGTACCGTCTTCGGCGGATTGGGCGGAAAGTTCATTGCCATCGCAATCCTCTTGTTCGCATTCTCTACCGTGCTCGGATGGAGCCACTACGGAACTACGGCATGGCAGTATCTCTTTGGCGAAAAGACACAGGTGCTTTACAAGGTTGTCTTCGTCGTGATGATTTACTTCGGATGCACGATGAGCCTTACTTTGGCCTGGGACCTGTCCGACACGTTCAACGGTCTTATGATGATTCCGAACCTTATCGGTGTGCTCGCCCTCTGTCCTCTTGTGTCGCGGATTACGAAAAACTATGTGGACCGTGAGCTTAAGGGAAAGGACATTGAGCCCATGCTTTCCGTGTTTGATAAAAAAGACAAGGCGGAATAAGGCTATAGGAAATCTGGCTGGTCAATGCGTTTGTGTTGGCCGGTCTTTTTTTAAAAACTTAATGAAAATTTATTGACAATATTTGTGAAATATTGTATAAATATACTAGATTCATCAAGGGCGATGTGGACGCTTCTTTTTCGCAAGGGAAGAGGAGTTTTCACATCGCCTTTTTTGTTTTAAGTGGGAATCTTCGGGAACCGGAGTTTTGGTTCAGTCGGAAATTTATTTTTTACACAATGGCGTGTGTCGGTAGTCTTTCCGGAGAGATTACCGGCACGCGTTTTTTTTTTGTCAGGAGGTACAAGATGGATGTATCAAAGGTGGTTGAGTCCCTGAATGCGGATATTTGGGGAGTCTGGTTCCTGGCGGGCGCTGCGCTCGTTTTCTGGATGCAGGCGGGATTTGCCATGGTGGAGGCGGGATTTACCCGTGCGAAAAACACAGGCAACATCATTATGAAAAACCTGATGGATTTCTGCATCGGTACGGTGATGTGGTTTGTAATCGGTGCGTCCTTCATGCTTTCTTATACAGATCCTGTTACGGGGGAAGTGAGCAAGGGAATCTGGAGTTTCCTTGGTAAGCCGGGATTCTCTGTTTTCTCGGAATATTCGACATTTGATTTTTCGGGCTTTGTCTTTAACCTTGTTTTCTGCGCGACTACAGCGACAATCGTTTCTGGCGCGATGGCGGAAAGGACGAAGTTCAGCACATATTGTTTGTATTCGGCAATCATCTCGGGAATCATCTACCCGATTGAGGCTCACTGGACTTGGGGAGGCGGATTCCTTTCTCAGTGGGGATTCCATGATTACGCCGGTTCTGCCTGCATTCACATGGTAGGTGGTATCTGTGCCCTGATTGGTGCAGCCATGCTCGGTCCGCGTCTTGGTAAGTTCTCAAGGGACAAAAAGGGAAAGGTTACTGGAGTTCATGGATTTCCCGGACACAACATTGCGATGGGCGCGCTCGGTGTGTTTATCTTGTGGTTGGGTTGGTACGGATTCAACGGTGCCGCCGCTACGGACATTCCCACGCTCGGTTCCGTGTTCCTGACTACTACGGTCGCTCCTGCCGTTGCCACTGTTGTTGCCATGCTCTTCACTTGGATTAAATACGGTAAGCCTGATGTGTCCATGTGCTTGAACGCATCTCTTGCAGGTCTGGTTGCAATTACAGCTCCTTGTGACGTAACTGATTGTGCCGGGGCTGCGATCATCGGTGTGGTTGCAGGTCTTCTGGTAATCTTCGGAGTCTGGCTTTTGGATTACAAGCTCCATGTTGATGACCCGGTTGGTGCGGTCGCGGTCCACATGATGAACGGAATCTGGGGTACGATTGCGGTCGGTCTTTTTGCCACTGCATCTGCTCCTGGATTTGAGCTTGCCGGAATCAGTGAGGGAGTTTTCTACGGCGGTGGATTCGCTCAGCTTGGAAAACAGTTCGGAGGCATGGGAATCATAATCTTGTGGACGGTCATAACGATTACGATTACCTTTATCATCCTGAAGAAAACAATCGGGCTGCGTGTTTCTGCTGAGGAGGAAATCGTCGGTCTTGACAAGCTGGAGCACGGTCTTGATTCAAGTTACGCAGGATTTGCCATGCAGTATACCGAGGAGGAAGTTGAGGAGGCGATTGTGGCCGGTGTCGCTTTGCCCGAGTCGGAATCTATCCCGGTTAAGATTGCTCCTGAGACAAAGGCTTCATCAAAGAACGTTACCGCACACAAGGTCGTAATCGTGACAAGGCAGAACAAGTTTGAGTCCCTTAAAAATGCGATGAACGAAATCGGTGTGACGGGCATGACGGTAATCAATGCGATGGGATGCGGAATGCAAAAGGGTAAGGACGAGTATTATCGTGGAGCTCCGGTCAAGACAATCAATCTGCTTCCAAAAGTGAAGGTGGAGATTGTTGTGGCGAAGGTTCCTGTGCAGACTG
>Ga0247609_10003213_pt1 | contig 16667 bp, 13 predicted proteins | sample 172DNAGHGlowgp2_FD_193487 | JGI IMG/M metagenome (GOLD analysis project Ga0247609, IMG submission 193487) | Sheep rumen microbial communities from Palmerston North, Manawatu-Wanganui, New Zealand - 1728 DNA GHGlow gp2 | ecosystem: Host-associated > Mammals > Digestive system > Stomach > Rumen ...
TTTGGAAATTTCTTCTAGTCCGGGTTCAAACGAAACTGAAACTAAATTCTTTCTGTTTCTGAAAGCGTTTTCAGCTATAGTCTTTACTTGTTGTTCGTTATTGTTCATCTAAAATCTCCCAAGCTGACAGTTCGCCATTTTCATTTGGATCAGCAAGCACAGTCAACGACGAAACAGAATCAGTCACTAAGAAAGTGTTTCCGCTAAAGTAGTTTTCTAGTTCGTCGATCTCAATCACATCATCATCTTGTCCAGTGCAAATGTATGAAGATGGAATGTCTAGTTCTGCTTTGTTAACGCCAGCGTTCGATGGTCTTGTCAAAACGTCTTTTACGAAAACGAAGTCGCCTACAACTGTTTTGTCAGTGAAAATGGAATCGTCTGTCAAACCCCACGGATATCCAGGCATCGATTTCAGTTCTTCTAGTGTTCTTTCGCTGAAAACGACTGAAAGCGAAACGTCTCCCGCAAAAGCGTCTGGAGCTATCAAAACTGAGCTATCGTTCTTACATGGTATCTCAATGCTTCTAAGAGAAACACAATTTGCAAACGCTCTTTCTTCTATGCTTTTTATTCCGTTTGGAAGAACAATCGTTTCAAGTGCAATGCAGTCCTTGAAGGTTTCTTTTTCTATTTTAGAAACTTCTGTGTTACTTAAGTCTATTGTTTTTAGACTTTTGCATCCAGAAAAAGCTTCTTCGCCGATTGTTTGTGTTGCGCTAAAAGCTATCGAAGTCAGAGCTTCACATTCTTTGAAAGCGCAAGCTCCAACGTTTTTAGCGTAGGCCTTTGGAAAATGAGTCATGCTTGAACATTCGTTGAAAGCATATTCAGAAACGTTGAACGCATTCTCGTCTGTGGTTTGGAAATCGATTGAATAGCAACCATCGAACAAATGCGGCTTTAGTTCCTTAGTGAACTCAATGTATTCTCCAGTCTCTTCATTCAGATAAAACGGTGGTGCTATCAGGCTTTTGCAGTTAGCAAACTGATAATCTGAAAAATAGTAATAACCCGCATTCCGTTTTTTCGATCTTATCGTTTGAAGGCTTATCAAATCAGAGAGACAAGCGTTGTCGGCAACATTGTCGTTGAAATATAACGCTGTTAAACGAGACAAATCATTGTTAGCTCTCAATTTTTCAATATCGTAAAACGATTCGCACGAAAGAGTTCTGATGTTTGAGCAGTTGAAAAACGTTTTGTCAGTTATTCTGCTTGTATTTAGAAAAACAGAAGAAATGTTGTCTCCATTGACAAACTTGTAATCGCCTATGTCTTTTAGTTCTTCGTTGATTATAGACAATTCTTTTACTTCGTCGCCGTCAACATACAAAGACCTAGAATAAAACATCGGATTAGCGTATTCATTAGCAAAAACGATTTTGAACAACCAATCGTCTAAATTGTCAGCCGAAACTAAAACAATATTGTCATTGCCTAAAAACGAATCACGAAGAACTGAAATGTCGGTTTGCTGCTGTTTGAAAGAAACAGCCGTCAATTCTTGGTTTCCGTGTTTTCCACTGAACGAATTGATTTTCCGTATGCCATTTGTCTTGTAGTAATACCATTCGTTTGGAACAACTGTTTCAGCTACATTTTCGCTGGTTGACAAAAGAATTCTATTTTTTTCTGAAGAAAGTACACAGTAATTGTCTAAATCATAAGCAACAGCGTTTGAAAGATTAAAGCCGCTATCGATGAAAGAAAGTTTAGCACTCAATGGATATGCACTCTTGTTCTTTCCAAATAGTTTGTTGACTGTAGTTTTTAGTTCTTCGTTGCTAGAAAAAATAGTATCATTTGCGCTTATGCTTTCGTTGCAGCAGGAAATCACTTTCAGCGAATTGCATCCAGCAAAACCAGAGCTTAAAAACGTTTCGTCTGACAACAATTGTTTTTCGTCAATCCACAAGTTAGCTTTTTCTAGTCTTTTGCAATTTTTGAAAGCTGAGTTGAAGCCGCTTGCCAAACCAGCGACAGAAAGATTGACACTTGAAATCGATTGAAGGTTTTCCAAAACATTGTCGTATGCATTTTCTGGCAATGTCGAACCATCAATTGAGAGATCAAACGAATACAGACTATTTGGAATCTTTCCTGCGCTCAACACAAACTTCCCGTTTTCATATTCAAAAAGGTCAAATGCGTCTCTTATGTTGAGTCCAGCGCAAAGCTGACCATTCAACGAACTAACTTCTGAAACGTAATCAGACAGTTCTAGAAATTCACAGTCGTTGTGTCTTGTTTTCAAGACTTGATCCAAACTTTTCACAATCGATCTTATCGACAAAACATTGCTGAAAAGCTCTTCACTTTCAAAGCACTTCATTTTACTAAACGGAAGTATCATTGCTCAACTGTCTCCTTTGGTTTTATTGCGACTGCGTTTTCTTCTGAAAAACCAACTCGCTCAAGCGAATACAATTGATTTACAACACTGTTTTGAATGAAACTGTCTACGTCTTTCACGACTGCGCTTATTCCATTTCCGTTGTTCATCAAAGCGCTTGAAAACACAGCGTTTGGAATGTTTACTGATGTCATGTTTTTCGTCCGCTTGAAAAACACTCCATCTGCAAGCTCTTCACTTCCAACGTATTCTACGCTTGAAAGGTTCGGCGCCGCGAAGGTTTCTGTTCTGTCTAAAAACCAAAACTCGAATCTGCCAATTGAATCTATTGATATATCAGTCAGTTCGTCTGAATAGAACTGTTTCTTTTGTCCGTCTTTAACGTTTAACGCTAAATCAGTAGTAATTCCGCAAACTGTGTTTTGTTGATTCAGACGATTGATCTTAGAAGGATATTCAGAAAAGTTCTTTCCAAGATTGACACTGTATTTCTGAAGCACTACTGCGCTAAGTGCATTCTTCAGACCCATGTAGTCTTCGATGTATTTTTCAGCAGCTGTTTCTATGGACGACACGTTAGTTATCTCCTCTTTATTCTTCCGCCTCTTCTAACGAACGTATGAGATTGTTGATGCTTTCTCTTTTAGAAGCTAATTCTGGGATGTACTTGATGATTTCCAAAAATGCAATCATCTGTTGTCTGTTGATTTCGATCTTGTTTTCTACTTTCTCAACGTCGCCTTTTACTGCTACTGTCTGAGCTCTTTTTACTTGGTCTGGAGTCAATTCATCGACGTTTTCTATGGTTGAAGGATACAAGTTCAATTCATTTCCAACGTTATTTCTGATTGTCAGTCCTTCATCTGACACGTTTAATTCAGAATTGCCAAAACAAAACGATCTATCCACGCTTAAATTTCCAGCAACCATTAACGGAACTCCGTTTTCTCCTCCTTGGTCTTTGAACTTGAAAGTGGTGTTCCCATAGATCTCTCGATTGTTCAAATCGAAAACTTTGGCAGTAGAATTAGCCCCTATTGACTGTCCAAAATTCTGTCTATAGTCTTCTCCTTTGATCCATCCGATTGAACGAACTGTAGCTGAAACTTGATCTTCGTATGACATAAGCTTGTTTTCCCTCGATTATCTGAATAGAATGTTTGTTGTTTCGTTTAATAGTGAATTGTTGTAGTCTGAAATTTTCACGTTAGTCAATATTTGTTCAGACGTCGTTTTCACAGCTGAAGACAGAACGTTGAATTTGTCGTTATCAATTAGCTTGTCAACGTCGAACTTTGTTACAGCTTCTCCAGAACCGCTTTCTTTCCAAACGATGAACGAAGGAGTCGTGATAAAGGAGAAATTGTTAGGCGCACTTTCGTATTTTACGTCTTCGCCAAAACTGTTTGTCCAATTGTGGGCTAATGGTTTTGCCGCTTGAATGTAGTATGATTCTAAGTAGATTGTTCGATCTGCAACTTGCATATCAGTGTTTAGAATAATGCTGTTCATTCCAACATATGGGCTTTCTGCTGACAAAACAATTTGTTCTCCAGATGATCCGCTTCTTGAAGAGACAAGTCTGAAACAACCACTGAGACTGTCATAAGACACCATTTCATCCCATTCTTCTTTTCTAAGATTTTGGCATTTCATCTCAATAGTCAAAGTGCTGAACAATCCAGGCCAAATAGTTTCCACTTGTTCTAACTGTGAAATCGTTTTCAGCTGAGAAGCATTTTCAAGTTTGAGATTATCCATTTCTATTGAAAATTGCAAATCAACGTCGAAATGGGTGTAATCCATGTCTGAAGATGAAACATAAACGAATACGTTTGGATTAGCGCTTTTTTCTACTGTAAAATCTACTCCTCCCGGAACATCGTCTAAAAAGACGTTTATCGTTTCATGGTTGTTTCCAGAAATGTCGTATTTGCTACATTCTATCCAAGCTGTTCTTTCTTCAGAGGAAGAAGAAAAAGTTTTCAGTTTGATTTTCGGAAATGCATCTGTCTTCCAAGGAAGTGCGTCTTCTAAATTGCTTGAATACATCATTATTTGGCCGTTTGACGCTTTCGAATAAACAGCTGACAACAGCGATTTTAGTGCATTGTAACTAAGAAAGCCGTCTTCTAAATAAATAGTCTGAGGATAAACATACTTAAGCGCAAAGTCAGAATACGTGTAATTTTGCGAAAAATCAGAAGTAAGAGTAAAAAGTCCATTACCATTCAAAAATAGATTGCCTTTACCTTCTGAAAAAATTCCGTTGTATGCGCTTAGTTTTGGCGATCTTACTCCAGAAGGAGCTGAAAGACAAAATGGTTTTGGAAAAGAACCGTAGAAACAGTTGTTTCCAGAAATGTCCCAAGAGGCTACTTCCTCTGGAGGTAGTGCTTCAGAGGAAGTACTGTCTGAAAGACAATTGCCCACGCTTTTGCAATAGTTGTATTTAGAGGAAGCTCCTCTGATAGTTACTAAATTTGCTAATATGTCTAGAGATGTAGCCATCTATTAGTTGTTAAGTGTTGGAGTTAAAACGTAATTGATTGGATCTGTCCAACCTTCTGGAGGATCGTCGCTGTTCCCGTTTGGCGTTCCTTGTATTTCAAATACAGCTGCGACTCCTTCTGGCAAAGACGCTCCGTCTTTGAGATGGCCATCGTAAATCAGCAAGATGTTGTCTCCTGGATTTATGTTAGCACGTCCAGCAACTAATGATCCGCTGCCTTTTGTCAACTGCCAGGTGTAATTGATTGGATCACCTTGTGTTGTCAACACTGGAGCTGTTACTATTGCTGTCGTGCCAACCCAACCGTCACAATAATCTGGGTTTTCTCCAAGAGCGCCTCCGTACTTTTGTGCCTCTTCTTCTGTCAAACCACGTTCGTTTATGAAGTCAAGCGATGTCCGCTCCCAACCATCACCTTCTGGATACGTTAAATCAGGTGTTTCGCTGTAGAACCAATCGCCAGCCAACCATGTTTTAAACCCATCTGATGTAAGTGGCGTTGTTAAGTCAGCTGCATCGTAGAACGAAATGCCTCCTCCAATAAAGGCCTCTCCACTCCATCCGACTGATCCTTGTTTTTCAAGAGGAGGAACCGGCTCTTTGATGTCATAAATCGCTAAAATCTCAACGTTCATGTCAACCGTAAACGACTCAACAGATAGATCATGGTTGAACGAAACGAATTCCCAATCTGGATTCAAAGCTGTCAATTCTGTCTGAGAAGGCAGAAATACATTTGCATTAGTTTCATCGATAACAGTTCCGCTAAGGCACCATGTCGTCTTCATTGGTTGATATGTTGTTTCTGAACCAGTCAAACTAGGAACGACTGACACCTTGAAATAAGTGGTTTCTGGATCTGGTGGTTGTGGAGTTGGTTCAATAGACGAAGTGATTATCGCGCAAATTTCAGCTGAAATTTCTTCTCTGATTGCGTCTAAAGAACTCAACGGAAAATAATGAGAGTCTACTTCTTCTCTACTTACGTAATTTGCTTCTACTTCAGATTTTGGAATATAGTCAGAAAGATAAGGGCATGGCTGACAAGGACATTCGCCTCCACCGCTATCACCCCCACCGGAACTAAGTGGAAGTTTTCTTCCGTCGTATTGTCCGATGTATGAAACGTCTTTTGAATACCAATCGTGCGCTGTGATGCGTATTGTGTGGTTCTTTTTTGTTCTGAAATAGTTTTGCATGTTGTCTATATTTACAACCGCACAATTTTAGACGAAAAAGAAAAACTCAGGTTTCAGCCTGAGTTTCTCCTTTTAGAAAATTTGTTGGCGTATTTTCTATTACGCGGTCTTCATGCTTGTAGCGAAAGCAGCAACGGCAGCCTTGAGTGTTTCAAGTTCGCTGATGATTTCATCAATGTCGTTGTAATCGCTTAGTGCAGAAACTGTGATTGCCCCTTCAAGTGTTGTAGCAGCTGTATCAACAGTCGTCTTTGAAGCGTAAACGCCAGAGAGATTGTCGATTGCTGTGCTTAGAGCGGAATCAGCATCTTCGCGAGCAGAAGTTTCAGCTTCAAGAGCAGTTAGAGGAGCAGCAGCGTCCCATGTTGCAGATGTAGCTTCAACTTTGTCAACTACAGCTTTTGTTCTATCAGCAGCACCAACTGTGATTGCTTTGCCAGTTGAGGAAGCTGTGACATAATCATCACCGGCTGCGGAAACGTTTAGATCAGTGATTTGGCCATCAACGTATGCCTTGACATCTGTTGCTTCAGCAAGACCAGCTGTTTCAGCTGTTAAATCAGCTGTTGTAACAGAAACCTCGACGGTTTGAGTTGTTGCACCTTCAGCCTTTGCAGGAATTGAAACTGTAACGTAATCGTGAGCAGTTCCAACACCAATTGATTGAAGTGCAGTTTCAGCAGCAGCAACAGCAGCTGTTAGTTTAGCTGTTGGAAGAACAGAAATGACGGCGTTTTCAGCATCAACAGCGGTTGTCAAAATCGTGTTGTCAGCAACAACGTCTTGAACTGCGGAGTTAGCAAGTGCAACGGCTGCAGTTAGATCAGGTGTAGCACCAACAACGACTGCGTTGTCAGAAGCATCAGCAGAAACGAGAGTGTCGCCAGACGCATCAACGTTCTTGCCAGTAACCAAATCTTCAGCGTAAGCTTTTGCGCCCCAGACAGTGTCTGCGCTAGAAAGATCTGTGTCTGCTCCAACGACTTCAGTGACAGCAGCTGCGCTGATTAGATCTGCGCTAACGTAAGCTTTGATCTTGTTTGTTGTTGGATCGACAACGACGTCTGCGAAATCAGTTGTATCGCCTGTGTAGACATCAACTAGACCAGAAAGATCTGTTGAGATCGTATCGCCGTTTGCTAGATGAAGAACGAGAATTGTTCTTTCGAAGTTAGCTGAAGTGACGAAGATGTCCTTTGCAATGTCGATCTGACCTTTTTCAACGCCACCTTGATAGAAGGTGTAAACGTATTTGGTTTCTTCTTCAGCAGCGCCGCTAACTGATAGATCGTAAGCGGAGAGTGAATCGCGGATTGCTTGGTCAGCTTCTTCACGAGCTGAAGCTTCAGCTGTGATTTCGTTGTGAATAGCTCCAGAGAGATCTTCGCCGAGAGCCCAAGCTGTCAAATCACTGGATAGAACAATATCAGCAGCTTTCCATTCTTCGCTCGATGTAGATAGAGCGGCAGACAATTGTGTGAAAGCTTGATTTAGCTCATCCTGTGTCGCAATGTCAACGTTTAGGTTGATTTTGCGGAGTATGCCTTTGTCTGTTCCAGTTTCGTAATCCTTTGGATCGATTCCAGCAGGAGTGTCATCTGTTCCAGGCACGTATGCTCGTAGGTTTCTAAGTTTCATATGTTATTACTAGTAATGTTTGTTAGTTGTGTTTGTGAATGATTTAACTTGCTCAACGTTTTAGTCTAAAAGCATTGAATTTAAAATGGTTGTTTGTGATCCGCTTAGGATCTTTTGGTTGTTGACCAAATCGTCTATTTCGTCTATTTGATTTTCGGGAATCATCGATGAAAGTTCAGCCTTTGCAGATTCAGCTGCTACAGACTGAGCTGACAAAATTTCTTCTATAGCGTCTACGCGGCCGGAAAGATCGCCTTCTCCACCTCCGCCACCAGAACCGCCTATTGTTGGATTTCTTGCGAACATTCCAGAATTAGTGGAATAATAGTCGAAAAGCGCGTCTTGCGAAATGACGAATTCCTTTTTCAGATATGCGCTTTTGACTTGCGACATTGTTGGTTCTATTTCTTCTTTTACTTGTTCTAGTGTCTTTGCCATGTGGTGAAAATGTTCCTGTATTTAATATTTACATAAAAACGTGTGATAAAAGTTCCTGTATCTAATATTTACACAAACCGCGAGAGAAAGATGCGACCTCTTTAGGATCGTATATGAATCTAGCAAAAAATTTTCTTCTAAAAGTAAACTTTTAAATGGTTTCTGTGTAAATAATCATCGTGATGGACAAACGGCATATTTCAAAAGAATGTTCAAAAGAAAAAAGAAATGCAATCCGAGAAACTCGGAAAGCAACGTCTTTGAAACGAGCATCTCAAACATGCCGTGTCTATGAATTGAAAGTGGTAGAGAAAAGGTTAAGCAAAAGACAGAAGAACCAGCTTGAAATGCTTTTTGTTGAAGCAAAGCGATTCTACAACCACATTCTCAATCTTAGAAAAGAAGGAACGGACATCTTCAAGCTTAAGACAAAAGACATAACTAAAGTTCAGATTTTAGACAAAGACAGAAATAAGTCAGATTATGAACTTCAATATCTTGGTTCTTCAGAGAAACAAGCGATTCTTTCTCGTCTTGGAGCTAACTTTAAGACGTGCCTAGAACTTCTGAAATCAGGAAAGCAAAGCAACTTTGAGTTCAGATTCAAGTCAGAGTACAGCTGCATTCCTTTGAAGCAATATGGAATAACGCATCGCTTTGATAACAAAAATCCATCAAGAATTGCTGTTCAAGGAATTTTTAGAAAGTTAACGGTTAGAGGAACCAAGCAGATTCCTTTTGAATTGAATCCTGACTTTGCTAATGCTTGTCTAGTCAAGAAGCCAGATAGCTACTACATCCATCTTACTACATTCATAGACAAAAACAAACTTTCAAAGATCGAGACTAATGGAAAAGAAATTGGAATCGATTTTGGATGTTCAGACACTTTGACCTTTTCTGATGGGCAGAAAGTCAATGTCCAGATTGAAGAAAGTGAGCGATTGAAAAGGTTGAGTCAAAAACTCAATCGTCATCAGACAAAATGCTCTAACAATCGGAACAAAACAATCAACAAGATCAGAAGAGAATATCAGAAAATAACTAACAAGAAGAAAGATGCTGCTAATCAAATCTGCTCAAGATTGAAGAGCTATGATCTTGTAGTGATTCAAGACGAGCAGTTGAAGAATTGGCAAAAGTCAAAACATGGTAAGAAAGTCCAACACAGCTCCATGGGAATGATTAAAGCAAAGCTTCAACAATATCCAAATGTTGTAGTTTTAGATCATTTCATTCCTACTACAAAGCTTTGTACTCATTGTGGAAAGAAGCATGATGAAATGAAACTTTCAGACAGGACTTTCAGATGCGAGTGCGGAATAGAAATGGATCGAGACGTCCATGCAGCACAGAACATGTTAAACATCTTCCATCTAACTAACAAATATTTCAGTGAGAATCATCTCCTACCGATGGACTGTCGGAAAGTCAAGCTTGCTGAGTTCAAAACCGCTATCGAGGAAACGAAGTTTCCAAGACAAGTTCAAAAGAACGATGAAGCAAGAAGATGCCACGTCTTCAGCGTGGCATAGAGGTCACGTCTAATAAGCTTCACTTGAAGTGAGAATCTGCTCAACTACTTCATCAGACAACGAAAAGGCTGTCTTTAAAGCGGCTATAGCGTCTTGCATCATTTCTTCTTGTTCATCAAGTGTAGTAGCCGCATCCCAGTTGTCCCAATAATCTTTAGTAGTCTGCATAAACTGTTTGACTTGTTCCCAAATGCCAAGCTCTTTGAAATTGACCATCAGTTTGCGTTTCGACAAGGAAAGATTTCTTGGAGGATCGTCTACTAAAACATAGCGTTTGAAAATCAGTTCTTGTTCTGAATCGAAACGATAACGTTCTTCTTGATGTTTTCCAGAAACGGGTTCTGGTGGTTCTACGTCTGGATCATCTTGTACTAAATAGAAACCAAGAGAATGCAAGATGTCTGGTCTTTTTCTCAAGTCGCCAGAGTAATGTACTCCTTCATAATCAGCAGAACTAGGAACGTTCCAAGAAATGTGAGTTTCGTTGATGTATTTAGCCCATTCTTCTTCCATGTTATTTGATTCTCCAGCAGTTCATCATAAACGCGCTAGCTCCAGAGCCGCTTGAATCCCAACGTCCAGCTATGTAATAAGTGTGAGACGCTCCGTCTAATACGATTTCTGGATAATTGATCCAATCGAAGCTTTGTGAATAAGAAGCTATCGAAGTATTAGTCGTCCATTCAATTTCAAAAGTGAAATAATATGGAGACGGTGTAAGAACGTCAGATGGTGCTACAAGCGTTGGGAATGCTCCAGAAGAAAGATCGTCTGTGAAACGATAGACGTATTTCTTCTTCGTGAGATTGATTGTTGTTGTGTCGTTGTTAGAAATAGCTGAAACAGCAAGCACCTGGCCACTTTCTTTTGCTACTTCGATCTCGTTAGTAGAAGATAAAACAGAGTTGTCGCTAAACGTGATTCCAGCTTCAGCAGTAAGTCCTCCAGTCAAAGTTCCACCAGAAAGAGGAAGGTAATTAGACAAATCACTCTTTTCAGCATAAATCGAAAGATCAACGTCAGAGGACGTCAAGAAATCACTATCATTTGTCAGCTGAGAAGTATATGTTGGAATAGTTACAGTGTTAGTATCAACGGTTAACGAATTCCCATTTAATGAAACGTTTGGAATAGTGACATTGTTAGAATCAACTGTTAGTGAGTTTCCATTGATAGAAACATATGGAATAGTGACTATATTGCTATCAACAGTCAAAGTGTTTCCCATCAATGAAACGTTTGGTATGGAATAATAATAACCATCAACTGTAAGTGAATTGTTGCTAGCCTGAATAGATGGAATAAAAAAAGTATTTCCGTCCACAGTCAAACTATTTCCATTGACAGATACGTTTGGAATAGTGACATTGTTAGAATCAACTGTTAGTGAGTTTCCATTGATAGAAACATATGGAATAGTGACCGAATTGCTGTCAACAGTCAATGAACTTCCATTTAGTATTACGTTTGGAACTGAGACGCTCGAATCATTTACTGTTATCGTGTTTCCATTAAGTTCAATAGTAGGAATCGTAACACTATTGTTGTCAACTGTCAAGCTATTTCCGTTCAATGTAACGGATGGAACTTCAATGTTAGCTGTTACTGAATCACTTTGATTAGCTGTAAAAGAAGTAATAGTGTCACCATTCTTTTGAATGGTCAATATTCCATCGTTTACTGTTGGAATGGGTGGAAGATCTGTTATGTCAGAACTTACATGCGTATGTCCCGTCAAAGCAAAAGTAGAAAGTTTAGAAGATATTTCGTCTAATTTGTCTACTTCTGCAGAAACAAGTCCCGTTATTACATCTAATTTTGGAATAACTGTGTTAGACAAACCGTCAACGATTTCGTTAGACAGTTGGTTTGTGACGCTTATTTCTGTGAAGGTGCTTAATGCCCAATCTTGTGTGGCTATCGTACTTGAAAGAGGAGTTTGCCGAAGCGCTGATAAAAGAATACTGTCTACCATGTTGACGGATGAAAAATGAGAGTATGTTTGCTTAAGCTATTTCGTTAAAGCCATGTCTCACATATTTACACTAAAAAACCGTGAAAATATGAGTTAGGCGACTTAAATCAAACGTTTCCGTCAATTGCGCTTCAAAAAGACAACATATTCGTTTGTCTTCGAGGTTCTTCCCGTGTCAGTTTTCTTAGATAGGTGATTTGTGACCGTCTTATACTGGAAAGCCTCTATTTGTTCTAGCCCGTACTTTTTCAGAATGCTGCACATATCGTCTTTTATTGGGTGGTTGTCAATGGTTTCCTTCATAACCAAAACGAAAACTCCGTTGTTTTTCAACATGAAAGCGCAGTTTTCTACTGTTCCATTCCAATATTTGCTCAGCCATTCGTCGTATCCACTGCAAGAAACGATACTTTGCTTTTCGTCGTTTTCCTTGTAAGTCTCCAAATCGAAATACGGAGGACAACTTCCAATCACGTCATAACGGTTCTTGAAGAAGTCGTTCTTTCTTCTGAAAAAACCATCTTCAGAACATTTGTCGAAAATGTTGCACTCTTGCCCAGGGTTTTTAAGCCTTTCAACGCATTTAGAAACATTTGGACTTGTAAATGGATCTGTTGCGTCATAATCAAATCCCAGCGACAAAGCTCCCATAGCTCTGGCGCACCATCCACCAGAATAATCGAACACCTTAGCTTTTTTCGTTCCAGTCATTACAGCGGCATGTTCATACATCCACTTCGCTATGACGGGTCTAAAATTAGAAACCCCATATCCAAGACCAGAGTTTCTTATGCCATTCAAAATCTGTTTGTCTGAAACTGGAAACATGTAAGGCCGTTCTGTTCCGCCTTCTTTAGTTGTGTTCCACCCCATTCGGTTTTTCAAAACACGTCTGAATAGTTCATCGTCGTTGAAAACTTCTAAAACAGACTTAGTAGTTTTTCCACCTTTCGCTTGATAGAACTTGTCTTGGCAGAAGTACTTGCAGAGATCTATGCAACAGTTGCCAGAATTCGATATGAACCCGTCTTTCGTCAAAACCGAATCAGCGTCGAACTTCTTTAGCTTGGAAAATTCCTTGTCGATTTCAGCGTCTGACAAGCTTATTTTTGGAAATCCGTTTTTTCTGTAGTACTGAAACACGACTTCAAGAGCAGCTTTTCTTTCATCCACGTTCAGCGTCCAAAGACAAGATGCAGTAAGCTTTTTTCCATCTAATGTCAAAACGTCTGAATCGTCTTTTTTGTCCATCAACCATGGATTAGACGAATTCTCAAAAGTAAAAGGTTCGCCAAGATTAACCATAACGCACGATATTCTACTACTTTAGTCTTACGCTTCTTTCTTCCAAGAAGCAAACCACTTTTTCTCAAGCTTGTAAACTGGCCACTTGTGAGTTTTGTACCAATGAACGCCTCCTGAAGAACAGCCCCAATTGATGATAAGTTTGTCTAAACCGTTCTTTTTCATCGTCTTGTTGAATGTCCACCAATCGACATATTCGGTTATGTTGCGACGGCCTTCTGTCAAACACTTTCTGACGAGATAAGGGATTTCTGAAAGTCCTTCTTCGTTCGTGTAGATCTTCTTTTCAATCATCGAGTATCCAACGATTTCATCAGACTTGGTTGAATCAACGAATAGATAGAAATCGACTTTGCTTCTGAAATCTTCGTCTTCGAGATACTTTCTAATGCAAGCTTTGTCTATTCCAGCGTGCTCTACCCAGCCGTACTTCATTCCGCCTCGCTGTGAATAACGCCAACGCTCAATCATTGCTAGGATTTCATCAAAGCGCTTTTTAACGCATTCAAAGTCGTCTGCAACACGAATCGTTTTCTTGTACTTCTGAATGCTCTCGAAAAGGTCTCTGTGCTTTGGTCTTGAAATGGTTCCTTCGAGAAAAGAACTGTCTATGGCTGACTCGATCTGTTCCATAGCTGATTCTCCTTTCAGCCCAGAAGGACTGTCAAGATACATGAATGAGATCTGCTTTAGATCTGGGTGAGACTTGACGAACGATTTTACATCTAGAGATTCTACACACTTGACAAGCTTTGTCTGGGCTCGGGTCTTCCAGAACGACTCTGATGGAGAGGTGGAACTCATGAAGCAATTCTTGTTCATGAGACCGTAGATGGAAACTGGAGTGATGTAATTCATGCCGTAAATAATGTACTACTTTAGATCGATTTGAATGAAGCGCTTCATTCATGCATATATGATACTTAGCAAAGCTAACAGTATAATATTGCAATACGATATACATGGTTGACAGAAACTTAGAATACGAAGAACAGATAAGAAGCATTGTGGAAGAACATCCGGGTGGAACCTGGCCAAGAATCATCTTAGCAAAAAAGAACAAACATCTACTCGACTACATCAACGGAAGAACTCCTCTGCTTCAAAATCCAAAATACACTTTAGCTACTAAGATATATTGGACGCTGAATGATCTGCATGACTTTCCTCTGTGTCAAAACGAACATTGCCACAGGCCGCTTGTGAATCAAAACGTCAACGTGCTTAAAGGATACACTCGTCCGTTCTGCAATTTGAAATGCAGCTGCGGATCAGAAAAATCTCGCTTAAAAGCTAAGCAGACGACTTTAGAACGATACGGCGATCCCAACTACAGAAACAGAGAGAAAGCTAGACAAACCTACATCGAACATTATGGCGTTGACAACAATATGAAGTCTGAAAAAGGAAAAGCTGAGTACAACGCTGCTATCCAAGAAAAATACGGAGCTGACTGGCTGACTCAGACAAAACACTTTCACGACAAAGCTGTAAAAACGTGGATGGAAAATTATGGAGTGGACAATCCAACGAAGTCGAAAGAGGTGGTCGAAGGAATTCAGAACAGATTTTTAGAAAAACATGGCGTAAAAAGCCCAATGCAACTAAAGGAAGTCCAAGAGAAACAAAAACAGATCTGTCTTGACAAATACGGAGTTGAATACCTGTTTCAGGCATTTGCGATTAAAGAGAAAACGCGAGAAACTATTCTCAAGAAATATGGAGTAAGACATATCATGCAATTGGATGAAATACGGAAAAAACGAGACGAAACGTGTCTTGCGAAATATGGAACGATATATCCAATTCAAACCTACGAAGTAAAAGAGAAACTGAAGAAATCGTTAAAGGCTTGGCATGAAACCCACACCCGTCCATTCAGAACATTGTATAAGTACGATGGAAAGAGATTTGATTCGTCATGGGAACTGTTTTTCTACGTGTGGCTCAAAGACCATGGCGTAGACTTTCAATATCAGCCAAAGCAGATCATCAATTACGTCTTTGAAGGCAACGACCATTGTTATCATCCAGACTTTTTGGTGGAGAATTATTTAGTAGAAATAAAGGGCGACCAGTTCTTCAAGGAAGATGGAACGATGTGTTGTCCTTGGAGGCATCCATCTTGGAGTGACGAGGACAAAAAGAAAGTCGACGCGCTTTATGAAGCGAAACGGCAATGTATGGAAAGCAATGGAGTGACAATTTTGCGAGGCAATGATCTTTTACCGGTGTTCGAGTACATAGAAGAAAAGTATGGACAGGATTATTTCACCAAGTTCAAAACGACTAAGGGAACTACTAGGAAGTGAAGTTGTTGTATCCTGGTGATTCGAGAATTATCTACTGCCCTTACATACCTTTACAAATGCTTAAAGAGCAATTGAAGGAAAAAAAAATCAAGCACCTCTTGCGAAGTGCTTGATTTTGAGCTTGTGCTAAATTCGTTGCGATTAAGCAATGAATTGACGAGCACCATTCCAGTAATAGACATCGCCTGCGTTGAGACCGGCTATCTTGATGAAATGATAAAATAGGCGAGCATCCCACGGATTGTCCATTAGTCCGTAACGTGTGCGGCAGCCTAGCGTTGGAGTAAAGGTGTCAGGACGCATTGCCTTACTCATCTGTAAAGGTATGTAAGGGCAGTAGATAATGCCCGAATCACCAGGATGAGTTCCTTTGTAACCCATTACGACGTAGTCGCCTTGAGCGTAAGCATCACGGACGAGGAGCTGAGCGCCATCGTTGATGTAGCCCTGCTTCTGGAGTGAGCCGACGCCAGATTGAGGAACGGAAGGAATTGTTCCGCTGTTCTGGATTGAAACGAACTTGTTCATGGACATCTGCTGGAGGAGACCAGTCACGCGAGGTGAAGTGACTACGAAGTTCGCGTTGCCACGACGTGTGCGGAATGAGATCTGTTGAGCCTCGACAGTGATCTTCGTGAGAAGAGTTGCGAGACGTCCCATTTGATCTAGACCGTCAGCGAAAGCAGGATTCCAAACAGAAACTGAACCACCAGTGATTGCAGCCTTGACCATCGCAGTGAGGATCTGACGGTCGATTTCACCACCAATTTCGTAGGAGATGATGTTGACCATTTCAGCTTCAACGTCGATGCCGTGCATTGCCTGGACGTCTTCAGCGAGTTCAGGTGACCACTGAGCGCCGAGTTTGCGTGTCTTAGCTTCGACTGTTTGTTTGATGAAGTCGAGACCGACGGTTGGGTATGTGCCGTCCTGGAGAGAAGCGAATTCCGTTTGAGGAATGACATCAGCTCCGAAGCCAGCGTAACGACCGTTGTTGTTGAACTTGCCAGTGCCAGCATAAGCTTCCCAGAGAGATTCTTTTGTGACAGGCAGAGTTGCAACAGGTTTGCCTTCGCCATCGACTGAGAGTTCAGTGCCAGCGCCAGCGTAAGGTCCGAAAGGTTCGACGTTGCCCTTGGCGTATTCAGGAACACCAGCTGTGAGGTCGTGAGTTCCGAATGTGCCAGCCTTGCCATCGCCAGGAAGAGCGTTGCCAGCTGTGATAGCAGGAGTGTAAGGACCGTGACCAGCTGTGAGGTCGCCAGTTAGTTCGCCGAAGCTTGTGAGAGCCTGGTGATCCCAACCAGTGTAGCGAGTGTCAGGTGGCATCCAGCCGCCGATTTCACGCCATTCAGGAAGGCCGCCATCGCCAACGATACCATTGTAGTTGTACTTAG
>Ga0247609_10003214_pt1 | contig 16666 bp, 15 predicted proteins | sample 172DNAGHGlowgp2_FD_193487 | JGI IMG/M metagenome (GOLD analysis project Ga0247609, IMG submission 193487) | Sheep rumen microbial communities from Palmerston North, Manawatu-Wanganui, New Zealand - 1728 DNA GHGlow gp2 | ecosystem: Host-associated > Mammals > Digestive system > Stomach > Rumen ...
ACACCATTAGTAGGATTAGCATATTGAGTATTAGATGAAAAATTAGGATTACTTAATAAATTAACAGATAATGCTGGATCTTTAGCATATTGATCTATTGTAGAATAAACTACTCTAAACATCTCTGTATCTTTTAAGAATTCTGGTTTAATTAATTTAGCTAAATCACCTAAAGGTAATCCTTCTAAATAATTCTTAATAGCATTACATAACTCTGTTACTCTAGTTTCCTTTTCTTCATCTGTATAGAAGTTAGTTAAATCTTCACCACTTCTTATTAAATAAGGTATTAATTGTTGAATAATAATAGGTCTAACCCAGTCAAAGGCTGATTTTAAATCATCTCTTCTTAAGAAATTATTACCTTTAACACCTTGTTCTCTAGTATATATAGTAAACATATCTTCATATAAATGATATTCCTCATCACCCATTTGATATACTACCTTAATACCAGCATCATTTAATCTCTTAATTAATTTCTTAGCTGCTTTTAATCTTTGATCTAATGTCTCATACTTAGGATCAATTAACATTCTTCTATTAGTTTGTTTATGATAATAAGTAGAATATATTAATCCTTGAATATATATAGTATCTATCTTATCAGCAATAGCCATATCTATAATATTTTGTAAATCTTCTTCACTATTATATATATTTCCTATATTAGCACCTGCTATAAATGTTAATAGAGGGAATCCTTTTTTAGCAGGTTCTATAGGAGTTAAATGAGTAAGTGACTTTCTTGCTTTTCTTCCATCTTCAATAAACTTAGCTCCAATACTTTCATATGTACGAATGTTTAAAGCTGCTGATGGATGCATACTAAAATTATTAGATCCACCTCTATTAACTTTAATAAAATGCTCTACATTTTTCTTTATAAAAGGATAAGCTCCTTGGAAAGACTCAATATGAGGTAAAAAAGCAAAATCTATAGGGAATCTAATTGAAGTATCATCTTTATGTATTAAACCTTCACTAGTTAAAATTCTTTCTAATTTAGCAACACCAGCATCAGTAGAAATATCTACACCTGGTACAAACTTAACTGAAGATTGACCTTTCTTATTTATTAAAGATCTATAACCTTCATATATTTCATCATTACCTAAAACATGATCTTCACCATTTGTTTTAATATCCTTACATAAATATTGAACTAAATCTAAATAATTATCTCCTTTAGCAAGATAATCAGTCATAGATACTACAATAGAATCAAATAACTTCTTATGTTCAGTACTTAATTTACCAGTAACAGCATTCATTATAATATTATAATGTCTATTACTATCATAAGTCATTTCTCTAGCATATTCTTCTATCTTAGAAATATTAAAACTTTCTTCTAGAACTCTCATAGCTCTATGAGCTAAATCATGTTGTTCTGCTATTTCTTCATCATATCTAGCAGTTTCTTCTTTATATTTACGTAATGCCTTAATACGAATACGTTTCTTATCAATTTTAGAAGTATCTTCCTCTTCTTTAAATACTTGGATAATATACTCTTCATATTTTTTAGGATCTAAACTCTTAATAATATCTTTATCATCTAAACCAAATAAAGTAGCAATATATCTTTCTTTAGTATCACAAGCTTGCATTAATAAAGTATTATATATTGCATTAGCAATATTATTAGTCTTTCTATCAAAGAATAATAATACTGGTTTAGCATTACTATGCTGTGCAGCATATCCTGCTAAAGAAGCCATTACATAAAAACCACCTACTTGACTTACCATAATAGGATTACGTTTTTTCTTTTGTAAACTTCTAAAACCATCACTCAATTCAGTGAAATCATCTGATGAACATAATTTAATTCTTTCATCATTAAATTTTAAATCTGCATCTGAATATTCTTCTAAAAATTCAGTAATCTTTTTTTGTTTAAATGTCTTCTTTTTTGAAGTCCCCATAACCTCATTTTCTCTACCCATTTTATCTACCCTCCATCATTTTAATTATCCCATAAATAAAAAGGATAGTAAAATAATTTTTACTTAATACTATCCCCTTTGTTATAATCTCCTTTTATTATCGAGAAATAAATATTTCCAATAATTGTAAATACTTTTTACACAAAATTGTCATAAGAAAAAGACACCTAAGTGTCTTTTATTTATTTCAATTTAATAGTCTTTACAATACCATCTAATTCTTCTTTACAAGATTCTTTATTATATTCCATATTAATTAATAAAATCTTATTCTTATACTCCGTTAAATAATAATCATTATTATAAGTATGATTCTCTTGCAAATAATAATAAGTTTGACCATTTAATTCTACTTCTTCATAATCTGTTTTATAAAGTTCACTCATTTTAATTATAAGATTATCTATATTTTTATAACTCACATTGTCAATAATCAATAAACATCTTTTATCTGGATTATAACCATCTCCACCTTTTTGTAATACCATCTGCTTATTACCAGTATCGTTATATTCCTTAGGATATTCAATATCAATATTATGTTTATTTAAATTATATGAATAATGCATATTATAATCATATTCTGAGCCATCTACCATTTTATATCTATGTGTATTGCCTAATAGATAATGTAAAACAGTCATAACTATAACAAAAATAGTCAATACCAACATAATAATTCTTAAAAACTTATATTCTTCAAATACTTTTTTTATATCTTTTATCATATTTATATATCTTTATACCTTACGTCTATCTTGATGAGAAGCCCACTCTAACACAGTCTCTTCTTCACCATCAGGAGATGTATATTCCTGTTCAAATGTATAATTTTGAACCCAACCATGTCCTGCTCCTTTGAAAGTATGCATTAAAGCCTTTCCTCCAATAGAATTAATTTTATTTAATTGATTTAATGCTCCAGAATAAGAACATTGACCACTACCTTCATCATTAGATCCATGGAATGCCCATACCTTAACATTTCCAAATGAATCAGTAACCTTATCCCATCCACTAATAGGAACAGCAGCTGCAAAATAATCCGGATATTGATTTATCATTCTATATGCCGTAATAGCACCATAACTATGTCCGGATACAGTTATCTTATTAGGATCAGCGTTATAAGTATTAACAACATGATCTGTTAATTCCTTAATAACCATACCTATATTATCACCTTCAAAGTTTCTAATATATGGACATATTACAATACCTGGTGGAGTTACTTCTTGTTTTAGTATCTTACTTGTTAAACCCATTGAAGTCCAACCACTTATTCCTGTTCCATGAGCAGAACCACCATGCATATATATCATAACTGGTAAATCAGTAACCTCTTTACCATAATCAGGTAAATACAAATAATAATCTACCTTAACTCCATTTGATCCTGTAAAAGTATATGTATTAAATGATCCATAAGATAAATTACCTAATAAAGCAGGATCAAAATTAGTAGCTGATTGTAATAAAGGTATTACTCTTCTACCAAATACATCTATAAATTCTCCTTTATAATTTTCACTAAAACCACTCAACTCATTCTCTACAGAATTAAGTTCACTTATATATCTACTTAACCAAGAACAAGAATTACTATAACCATTCTTTAATCTCGTAAAAGAATTATTTAACTTACTAACAATACCACTTATTTCAGAAGAAGATAAACCTTTTATATAACCATTATCATAGTCTTCACATATATTTTTAACACTTACACTTTGAGCATTTAAATCATTTTGTTTAACACCTAATGCACTTAAATCAATACTATAATTCATGTTTAACCTCCTCCTACTATATAATTATATCACAAATGACATAAAGTTAATCTAACTTCATACTATCTCTTAAAATATCTTCTGGAATAGGTAATTCCTTTTGTTTAGATAAACAAGACTTATAAGTATTTAATAACTCTTTAAATCTATCATCTTCACTCTTACCTTTAACACCTAATAATGCATACGCTAAATTTATAACATTATTTTTTTCATTCATATATGTTCGTAGTAAAGAATTAAACTCTTCACTCCATTCCCTACCTTCAAACCTTTTTAAACTCCATAATGCATCATTAGATTTATCTATGTACCCATACAAAATACTTAATTTATTTTCATTAATAAATTTAATTATCTCATCATTAGAAGTAAACTCTCTAGAACAAAACTCTGTTAATGCTCCATCCATTATATAATCAAATAATTCAAAACATGCCCTATATTCGTCATATACTCTAGAAGGAAATAATCTTTCATCTTTATATTCATAATCTTCTAAATCATAACCTGCTTCTAATAATTCTTTTCTAAATTCATCTGATAAGAAGATTTTAGAACTAGTTGATTCTAAGAAGCCATCTGTTACTCTAAAACCAAATAATCCTCTAGCTTTTAATTCATCATCTTCAATAATACAATTAGTATAAAAATCTCCAGTTTTCTTTATAATAGGACATTTTCCATCTTTTAAATCATATATTGAATGTTCGGTAATAACATGTCCTAATTCATGCGTTAATATTGTTATTAATTTAATATAATTATTCTGTTTAGTATATGACATACCATGTTTTACTTTACCATCTTCATCATAATTAGTATCTGTTTTACCTAGTATTCTATCTTCCCCAGCAAACTCTTTATCATCAGGATCTATTTCCTTAAAAGTAGTTTCACAAACATTAATTATGCCAGACATAGGAATCATACCATTAGTTTCTCTAATATATCCTCTACATATTGCTTTTACTATAGATTTAATATCTTCTGGTACATTAGTTGATTTATCAATTAATTCATTTACTTTATTCAATAACTCTTCCATACTTTCACCTTATAATGAATATATCATATTTATTTAATCAAATTAAATACTTATAGCCTTTATTTACACAATCAAAAGCAAAAAGGCACCTATGTGCCTTATTTTTTCATCCCTTTTTCTTCACTAGCTAATTTCATAGATTCTAACTGGGCTTTAATCTCTTCTAAACCTTCTCTAGTTCTTTCTTTATCTGTTAATTTAAACTTAATATCAAACATTTGATGTTCTTTATTATTAACTGCTTTAGCATTACCAAATGTTATTTTTTCTGTTATTAATCTAGACTTACTAGCTTTATGAAATTCCAATCCTTCAATATAACCAGCATTTTTTAATTTCCTTAATAAAAATAAAGTTAATGATTGACTCTTAGTACTATAAACAATTTGATCACCTTTTTTATTATCTCTTGGTAATTCTAAAAACATATTAGTAGCTTCATTAAAAAAAGCTTCTTGTTTATCTTTAGCTGCTAGTAAAGAAATAAATCTTAATGGCTTAGCTAATGCTTGTTGACGTATTACACCTTTACTATTAACTGAAAATATAGATTTTTTAATTGTGTTACCTTCTATATCATTAGCTAATTTAGCTGCTGGTATTACCATTGCTACAATAATTGGCGGAACAAACACAACACTACCTGTTAAAGTCATAGCACCAGCTAATACAGCAAGTTCAGCTGTATGAAGTAAAATACTAAATGTTCTTTTCATATATACCACCCTACAATTATTATAACAGATAAAAAGATAACTTTTATAAGTTATCTTTAACATATTCAGCCAACTTAACATCAGCAGGGCATAAATCATTGTTGATAATTTCATTCTTATCAACATATTTATATTCAGAATGAACATGTAATTTAAAATCACCACTAATATACTTACATTCATATAATCTTAAATCTATTGTTTTATCAGGATATTCACATAAATTATTAGTTACAAATCTAATACATTTTACATTCATATCAAATTCTTCTCTTATTTCTCTTTCAATAGCATGTTCTTCTGTTTCGCCCTGTTCTACTTTACCACCAGGAAATTCCCATTTATTAATAGTATACTTAGAACCATCTAATCTTTTAGCTATTAAATATTTACCATCTTTTTCTATTAAAGCCGCTACTACTGTTAACATATTACCACCTACATAAATAAATCCATTATTACAGTTAAATCTTCATCTTCTTGTTGTTGCTCAGTAATAAAATCACTTCTTTTATAATACTTATTACCATTTTCAGTTTCTATTAAATATAAATTATCTTTAATATCTTTAACAATACCTTTTTCTCTAGTACCTAGTATTATAACTTTAGTTCCAATTTCTATCTTCATAAACATCACTACTAATATTATACCAAATAAAAAAAGACAAAAGTCTTTTTTTATTGTCTAACTATAAATCTCACTGAATCAGGAATCTTAGTAGTTCCTACAGAGTTATATTTATTAGCAGAAGCTTGATCTTTAGCATATCCTTCTTCTATCTCACACGAATTAAACATATAACCCATATTAACAGAACTATTTAAAGTGAAACTTTCTAGATTAAGTACAGGAATCTTTATTCTACTGAACATATAATTCATATTAGTAACATTCGAAGTATCAAATTCGCTTAAATCTAATTCATCAATTTCAGCACCTTCAAACATTCTTAATGTTGATGTTAGTTTATTACTACTATTAATTTTTAAATTTTTTATCTTACTCTCCTTAAATGTCGAAAACATACTTGTAACACTTGAAGTATCTAAGGCACTAAGATCTAAAGTTTCTAATTGAGCTTCTTGGAATGTACTATCCAAAGAAGATAGATTAGGTGTATCAAAACCGATAAAATTTATAGTGTCACCTCTATAACTATGAAATGTACTCCTCATAGTATTAAGTGAATTAGCATTTGTAAATTTACTCATATCTAAATTATCAATAGTTGCGTTATAAAAAGTACCATCCATAAATTTTACTTTAGGAATATTTATACTCTCGACATCTAAACTATGTATTTCAGAATCAGAAAAAACTCCATTAAAGTATTCAGCTTTATCAAGATTAACTTCTCCTAAAGTCAAAGTATTAAACTTAGCATTAGCAAACATCCTATATATTCCATCATATTCATCACCACTAATAGATTTCCAATTGAAATTACTAATATTCAAATCATCCATCTCAACACCAGAAAACATTTCTCTCATACCCAGTATGTTTGAAGTATCCCAACTACTTAAATCTAATTCAGGTATCTTAATACCAGAGAACATTGCAGATAGATAACTAGCATTATTAAACGTAAAACTAGATACATCCAAATAATTTGTTTCCGTTCTAGCAAACATATCCATTAAAACAGTAGCATTAGAAGTATCCCAAGTACTCAAATCAATACGTGGTATTTTAGCGTCTTCAAATAACAAATACATATCTTTAGTATTCGACGTATCAAATCCACTGAAATCTATCTCCTTAGTAGCTTCTGCAGAACTAAACATTGCAGTCATATCAACTATATGACTTGTATCAAAAGTACTAAAATCTATGATATCCAAATTAGCATCTACAAACGCTCCGAAAGCAGAAACAATAGGTTTTCCATTTATCGTAGTACATACGCTATTTGTTTCAATAGTATCATCATAATTTTCCCCATTCCATGAATTATATCCACCTAGATAAATAAATCCCCAACCATCTTCATAATCTTCAGGGAAATCTTCCCATCCGCCTTCAAATATTGAAGTGTCATGTTGCCTATAATGATAAAGAAAATTACCATCTCTATAAACAGCACCAACCTCTAAAGGACCATCATAAGTACATTCTTTAACCATTTCTTTTCTAACTTCTATTTGACAATTCAATATTACTTCTAATTTATTGTAAGCTTTGACCGCAAAAGGAATTAATAATAAAAAGATTAATGATAATATTTCTATTTTTTTATATTTTTTATAAAAATACAAAAACAAAATTAAACTAATTAATAACAGAATAGAAATAATAAGAATATTAATTGCTTTAGTATTAGGATTAACTCCTTTATTAGACAGATCAATAAGCATAGTTTGATTTTCCTTAAATATGCCATCTGAGAAATCTTTATTTAGAATTGCTTTATCATATTTTATAGTTAATTCAAATTCTTTTGATGACTTAGCTTTAACAACAAATGAATCATCTTTTGAAACTAAATCATACTTGAAATAATCTGTCTCATTATTTTTACTAGAATAACTTATCTCATAATCGATATTGGAATCATTTTTTAATACTACTTTATATTTAATAGAATCCCCAACATCAGACATACTTATGTTAATTCCAATTTTTAATTCATCAATTGAAGCTTGTTCCTTCTCAATAACGTTATCACTTTTTTCTATCAAAGAAATAGAATCAATATAAACGTCATCATTACCTTTAGCCAAAACTATAAAAGGTATAAACATAAGAAACAAGAATAACTTCTTCATACTATCACCTACTATAGATAGTATACCATATAATATATAGCAATAATATATAAAACCAAATAAAAAAAGAAGACATATTAATGTCTTCTAAATCCACCATCTTTTTTCTTTAATTCTTCAAGTCTTGGAATAATAGTAGCTCTATTTGCTTGTACATAATCATTCCATCCTTCACTAAATGGAGTTAATGGTTCTCCATCTTTAGAATAATCTTCTTCTTTTACAGAATCAGATAAGAATGGCATAGCATATGGTAAACCAAAGTTTTGTTCCATTTCTTCTTCACTATAAGCTCCACCTCTTAGTAAATCTAATGATTTATAGAACTTATCCATACTTTCTCCAGAACAATCTTTATAAAGCATCCATATCTTAGGTCCTCTAATTCCTAGTGAATCTAATGATAATATTTTTAATAATCCAGTTGGATTGCTTAACATATTCATTAATACTGTTAATGCTCCTGGATTACCTTCTGACATAACCATTAACATATCCATCATAGACATATTAGGTGTAATTTTTTCTTTCATAACCAAATCCCCTTTACGTACTTTAATTATACCATTTTTAAGCTTATAAGTCTAATTTTGCTATCTTATTAGCTCTAAAGCTTTTTCTTTATTTTCTAATAATGAAGTATCTATTTCTATACTATATTTTTCTTCTATTCTTTTTTTATCAGCTTCTATACTTTCTGCTTCTTTTGCCATATTAGCAAGTTCTTTTTTTATTTCTTCATTACTTAATTTCTCACTTTTTATTCTTTCATTTAATCTACTAAATCTTCTTCTTATTTCATCTAGACTTATTAAATGTGTTAAATAAAGAGCAACATCTATAGCAATACCAAGTACTCCTCCAACAATTGTAAATGGAATAATATACTTAGTACTCTTACGAGATATACTCTTATCTTGATAAGTTTCAGTTACTTGTATAACCATATCAGTTAAACTATCATTTTCATCAAGTACTTCTTTAGGTTCATTAAATCTATACTTTTCTCTTAAATTGCCTTCTATATCTTCTCTAGATACATGATAATCTTCTGATACATCTTCAGGTACATTATATTCATATGAAGTTGCATTCCTTATATAACCTACACCAGTAGGATTCTTTCTCCAAGGAGAATATATAGTAATAGTAGCAACATAACTAGTTACATTTTCATCGTAAACCATTTCTGGTTCACCAATAACATCTCCAGTATCTAAATCAACGACTCTTGTTATTGTTGCATACTCTGTTATTTTATTAGATTCTGTTTTACCTATAGCATGTCCTGCACTAATAAGTATTATTGGCACTAATACAAGTGATAAAGCTTTACCACTTAATTTAGCTTTAGTTAATCTATAACTTCTTATATTTTTACTAGTCTCTTTAGATTTATCTTCCAAAGTAGTTTTCTTATCATGATAATCACCAACTACTCTATCCATATAATCTTTCATTTGTTGTTTTCTAAAACCTACTTCTTCATATTTAGATATTAAAGATTTTCTAGATACTAAATTTAAAAACTCAGGACTTAAATAATCATAACCCAATCCTTCATCTAAATGCTCAATAAACTCTTCATCTATTTCTCCCTTAGATATATTGCCAATTTGAATTTGTTTCTTAACATCAGCTCTAATTACTCTACCTAAATTTTCTCTATTAGTAGATAAATTTTTCCCTTTTAAATATTCTAAAATATCGTGTCTACCATATACTTCTTCATAAAGTAACGCATTATATATAGTTTCATAAGCTCTTTCTACTAATCTAGTAACTTCTATTTTATTATGTGTATAAACACCATTAATTTGATCTATTAACTTAATAGTTTTACTAATAACATCATCAATATCATCATCATTACTATTTTTAATCTTACCATCTAACATAGTAAACAATAAGTATATATTGTAAATAGGAGTTACATTCTCTTCAAACTCAATTGTTAATTCTTCTAACTTTTTATTACACTCTGTTAATACAAATCCTTCATAATCTTTTTGCATACTTTCAAAAGGCATATTTGTATTTTGTAAAAAGTCATCTTTCAATTTAAAATCTTTCTTAAATTCTTCAAATTTTTTCTCGTAATAACTGATATCAAGTTTATACTCTCTCATAGCATACACTTTTTCAAATATACCTTCTAAGTTCTTAGCTAAAGCATCAAATCTTTCATATCCACTTGTTAAATCTGCAAATTGTACCTGTACCATTATACATCCCCCTTTAAAAGCTTTATTATAATAACACACTTTAGATTTGACATCAAATTTAAATACGCTTAAAATAAACTTGCTTTAAGGGGGATTATATGAAAAAATTCAAATTACAAAGAGTTGCTCCTTTTCTACTTGCAACTTCTATATTACTAACTGGGTGTGGTAAAAAATCAGAATGTGATTTACCTAATAGACATGTTCACTTATATACTAAAAATATTACTAATAATATTACCATCAATGCATACTTTGACGATGAACACTTAACAAGAGGTGGATACAATTGGACAGATAATACAATGGATATTACCAAAGTAGATGAACAAATATATAATTTAATGACTAATAATGGATTATTCAATGGATTAGATAACTGGGAATATCTATATTACGAAATGGCTAATAACCATGATTACTTAGAATTTTATTACGAATATGAAACAACCGAAACATATACTACTACTGATGACAAAGGAAATGTAGAAGTTCATACAAGAACTGTTCACCATGATGGATGGCATACTAATGCTAATGACTCAGATAACACAGGTAAAACCAGACTATACCATCATAGATACTATGGATACCGTATTGTAGAAGAAAACGGTAAATTTAAGCTTGAAAGAAGTCCATTAGTAGATGATATAAGAGAAATAATTAATGATTACCCATACTTTAGTGAAAAAGGATATGATGAAGTATATGAGACATTTAAATTTAGTAGACATGAACTTCCATACCTTAATCCTGAAGATTTTGAATGTTTTAATCACCCAGATTTAACTAACACAACTCCTACTTTAGGAAAATCTCTAACAAAATAAAAGCAACTATTTAGTTGCTTTTTTTAATTCTAATTTATACTCACCATTACTCTTTGTAATAACATAATCCTCTTCATTCTCTGTAAAATGTATTTCTCTTAAAAAATTACCATTACTATCTAAAATAGTATGACTACTTTGTCTCATTAAATAACTCATATAGTTATATAAAAAAGCTGCATCTGAATAATGATATCTACATTTACTACTACTTAATGCCCTACTTACTTTATTCATATAATCATAACCAGATTTCCAAGTATATATCATATATTTTTCCTTATCTTCATACGTAATACCCAATTCTTTATCAAATTCTTCAAACGGGAAATCTTTTCCTTCTAACTGAAATCCTTCAGGTATTAAACCCATCTTAACTCTAGGAAAATCTCCAAGTGTAGCATCTAAATCCCATTTAGAACCTAAATTAGTTATATTAACAAATGTATGCTCTCCTTCAGTTAAAGATACATTCAAAGTAGTTAATTCCTCTAATAAAGGCTTTAAAATACTTTTAGAAAAAGTATGGCATATTACTAAAGGACTATCTATATGTTCTATATCAAATTTACTACCTTCTATTTTCTTAATTAACTCTTCACTAAATAAGGTGAAATAATTCCATCTAGCATCAAAAGAAAATATTTGACAACATCTAATATAAATGTATCTAGCTTTTTGAAACTCTGTATAATGTTTATCTTTTAATTCTTTACTTAACATCTCTACTAGATTCATACTATCTCCCCCTTTACAACCAAGTATTATATATATTCTAAATAAAAAAAACAATATTAATTTTTTTTGATATAATGACTATAGAAGGACGTGTTAATATGGGATTATTTGATAGATTTAGAAAAAAAGAAAGTACTCAAGAAGAAACATATACTCCAACATTAGATGAACAATACGAAAAAGCTATGAAAGAAGCTGATGAGCAATATCAAAAAAATGTAAAAGAAGCTGAAGATCAAATCGCTGATATAGAAGGAAGACTAAGAGCGATGGATAATGCTCCAGGAGCTAGAAGAGCTAACGATATGGCTAGAGAATATGCCCAACAATTAGCTAAAGAACTTAATCTAGATACTAAACCAACTCCTGCTCCTAAAGAGCCTGAAAAAAGAAGTAATGAAACAGGTATTTATAATTACTATGTCAGTGTATTTAATAATACATTCCTAACTAAAGAACAATTCCTAAATCCACAAACCAAAGAACAATTACTAGAAAAGAAAAGACTTCTTCAAGAATTTGATGAATTTATGCGAAGAATTAATCATCAAGAAGAACCACATAGAACAAAATAAAAAAGACATTAATGTCTTTTTTTATTTACCAACTTCTGTCTTATTAACAGTAACATCATCTACTGATCTATTATCAGTAGCTTTTCTTCTATATGGACCAATAGCCCAATTACCTACATTAATTCTACTAGCATCAACTACACCATGACTATCTGCTTCTACTTTTCTTCTACCTTCTACTTCTGTATTAACATGTACACTAGTAATATCAATAATAGGTTTATTACTAATATCTTCTCCCTTAAAATTATTAACTTCTTCCATATTATTCCTCCTATACTATATCTTCTTCATTTAATTTCATAATTATATCTTTTAAATACTCTGCTACATTAGCAGAACTAATCTTTAAGAATTCATCATACGTAATCTTATTATTACCATTAGGAGTATCTGAAATACTTCTAATAACTAAGAATGGTATATGATTTAAGAAACACACTTGAGCAATACTTGCTCCTTCCATCTCTACACATAAGGCATTAAATTTATTATGTATCTTTTCGCTCATCCATTTCTCTGTACAAAATATATCACCAGATGCAATAGTACCTAATAATACATTTATATCTTTATTAATAGATGAAGTAGCTAAACTAATTAAATAATCATCACTCTTTACATAATCACCTACATTAGGTATATAACCTTTATTATGATTAAATGCTGTTAAATCAAAATCATGTTGTACTAACTTTTCCCCAATAACAATATCTCCTATATTTAACTTATCACTAATACCACCAGCAACACCTATATTAAATACATAGTCTACTTTCATATTATCTATTAATATCTGAGTACATCTAGCAGCATTAACTTTACCAATACCAGATTCTACTAATACACACTCTATATTTTCATATCTACATTCATAAAACTTTAAATCAAATATATCATATTCATTCTCTAGTCTAAGTCTTTTTAACAACTCATCTAGTTCTTCTTTCATAGCAAATATAACACCTATTTTTTTCATACTACCACCTATTTAAGTATACCATATAAAAAAGACTTTTTTTAAAAAGTCTTATTTATAATCATACATATTAGGTACTACAATAACCTTTTCTCTTAATAAATCTATTTGTTTAATATCAAAATCATCTTCATAAGAAGGATTAGTATTTAAATATACTCTTTTACTCTTAACATTTTTAATAAATCTATTAATATTATCATTATCACTACTAAATATAGATGATGCATTCTTACTACCATTACTATTTATATAACTAATAGCTTCATCTACATCTCCTACTATAGTAGCATCATAATCTACTTCTATATCATCTCTAACATATAGATTTAAATTCATACCTAATCCTAATATTTTATCAATCAAATCTTTATGAGTAATATCTTCTATATATAAATCATAATTATTATATCTAGATACAATTACTTCTGTAGTACACTCTTTTATATATTTATCAACAAATTCTTGATTACCTATAATAACTGTTTTATCTATAGATTTATTATTATTAAAGAATTCATTAACTCTTAAACTTTCAGATTGTTGAAATAACTTCTCATCCATTCCTTGTTTCTTAAAGAATGCTTCTACTATATTAATTAATAATGTATTACTACCCCACATATAGCCATCATAATCAAATATCATAGCATTATGTGTATATAAACCTAATAACATCATTTCTAACATAGTATAGAAATTACCATCAAATAATACTAGCACTACCCCTAATTTATCATATATCTTAGATTTAAGAAGATCATCACTTAATTCATTAACATTATTATCTCCAATAACTGAATTCATATTTTCATATTTATTTAGTATTCTATCAATAACATTAATATCTATCTTAAAGCCATTATTATTCTTAGTATCAACCATATTAGAATTTAAAAACAATTCTTTATTTAATCTTATAGCATCTATAAAACCTTTAATTATTTTTTTATCATCTTTAAATTCTTCTCTAGTAGCTATTACTGCATTATTAATAATAGTATTAACACTAGTTATTTCCATGTGATAATCCCCTTTCTTCATCTAATTCCTTATCTAAGTTAGTAGCCATCATAAATACTCTCATTTGTTCATCATCCAACATAGATGTATTAAATTTCTTACCATTCTTTATTTGTTCTAATGCTAATCTTATTTGAATTATTATCTTAGCTGCTGCATCAACATCATCTGGTACTTTAACCTTCATATTATAGAATAAATCAGCAAGTACTATTTCATCTTCCTTCTCTGCATATATAATTGCATATGTAGGACAAACTATTACTTTTGTTATAGTAGGATTTAAACCATAATTCCATGCTATTTCTGTTACATACTTACCTTTTTTATTTACTTGAGTAGTTCCTTCATATGAATTTTCTTTAGTAGCAATTTCTAATTTATTTAACATTAACAATTGTCTTTCACCTAATGTAGAATCATCATATATACCTATTTCATCATGATAAACAGGTAACGTATCTTCTTCTGAAGAAACTTCTGGAACACTTTCATCTTTTGCAACAACATATTGTTCTCTAGAATCATTTGTATACAAATCTTCATCATGTATTACTGGAGAACCAGCTTTAATTGGTTCTAATGGAATACTCTTATCTCTTTCAGATGTTCTTTTAATAGCTGAAGCTACATCGTTATATCCTAAACCAACAGTTACTTTTCTTAAAACCATTGCTTGATATTGTTCTTCCGTAATCAATCCTTGAGAAACTAATTCTCTATATTTTTCTTGATCAGCTTTAATTAACTCTTCAGCTGCATCCTTATATAATTCATAAACTATATCAGCTAATTGTTCAGAACTCAATCCTTTAGCCTTAGCTCTATTAAAGGCTTTATCTGGTATTTCTATATTATCAAAACAAATAACATTTTTATTTCTCCATACCCAACTTTGAGCAACTGTTCCTTCAGAATCTGTAATAACAAATAATCTACCATGCTTAGAAACAACACTATGTTCCATAGACGTTTCAGCAGCACCATGTAGTCTTTGACAACATGTACTTCTAGGACCAATTACCAATGGAAGTGGACTATCTAATCTAACTATTTCACATTGATATCCATCTTTACTAAACTCTATTCTAGGTATACTACTAAATGTTCTTAATTTACCATAATTAAATATCTGTTGTAATATTTCAAATGATGCTTGATCATACCCTTCTATCTTAACCTCTTCAGCTAAATCAGTATTACCATACTCTATACCTTCATAAGCGTTTGACTTAACAAATGCTACTGCCAAATCTAATGTTAATACTCTATTAGCATTAACTTTCTTAATCTCTATCCACTGTCTTTGTATCTGAGGTATATATGAAATATAATCATCACTTGTTAATATTTCATCCATATGCTCTAATAAGAAATCTCTAAATGAAGCATCATATTTAACCTCAAATCCAGTAAATAACTTATGGGCTTTATCTGGGCTCAATACTCTATCATTACTATGTTCAAATACAACTCTTAATTGTCTAGCAATATCTTTATCTTGTTGTACATCAATAGTTAATACATAATCGCCATCACTATTCTTAACATAATACTTAGTTAATAAATCATCATCTAGCTCATTCTCAGTTGATTGACAATATTCAATAGCTTTATTATATTCTTCTTCTGTTATTAACTTAGGTATTCCAGAGAATAATTGAACGATCTTATTAAATCCTACCTTATCTCCATCAAATACTCCAAAACATGCACTTGCTTTTAATAATGATTCTATATTTTCATCACTATTATTAAAGCTTTCTAATTTCATTAATTGAGACCATAATTTTCCATTAGCTGTAAATCTATCAATATATTCTGTAGGTAAATTGATCATAACAATATGATGAGGTACAAAATGTAATCTATCATACCATTCACATAATTTATCTAATCTATTTGTTCTTAACATATACATAACAGAATCTGGATTCTTCAGACCAATTCTCAATACTTCATCATTTCCATATTTTTCAGATAACTTTTTCAAATTAGCTTTAATTGTATTTTCAACGC
>Ga0247609_10003215_pt1 | contig 16659 bp, 11 predicted proteins | sample 172DNAGHGlowgp2_FD_193487 | JGI IMG/M metagenome (GOLD analysis project Ga0247609, IMG submission 193487) | Sheep rumen microbial communities from Palmerston North, Manawatu-Wanganui, New Zealand - 1728 DNA GHGlow gp2 | ecosystem: Host-associated > Mammals > Digestive system > Stomach > Rumen ...
TTGCCGCCTGGATCAATGGTCTTGCCGGCCTTGAACTCGACCTCGCTGCCATAATACAGGCAGGGGATGCCGCGGAAGGTGAACATGAATGACAGATTTTCGGCCCATTGTGCGGTGCCCTCGTTGAAGCGGATGTTGTCGTTGGGGCCAGGACTGTAGTCATGGCTGTCGACGTACACTACGTTATAGGTTGCGTCGTTGTAATACTTGTCGCCGTTGATGGCGAGGTCCCACACGCTGCCGATGTTGTGGAACGAGTAGTGCACGGGGAAGTCAATGACGTTGAGGCCCGAGGCGCGGCTCACATCGGGCTGGTGGTAGTTGTTGCCGTTGAGCACAGCGTTGCTGGATGTAGGCATCGCGCTGCTGGTCTCCTTGTTGTTGTCGGCATACATCTGCTGGCAAGAACTGATGTTGGCGAGCGTGCTCAGGTCGGTGCTCTCATAGACGGCAACCCCGTCCCAATAGCTGGCATCATAGTTCCAGCTGTAATTCTTGTTCTCGGCCCAGGTGTAGAAGTAGGGCGAGAGGACGGGCTGATTGCGGTAGGTGACGCTGCCTTGATAGCGGGCGCACACCTCGGTGCACATGAAGAAATCGGCGCCATTCAAGCGTTTGCTACGGTACTGCTCGCCCAGGGCCTGAAAGGCGGGGATATACACCTTGTTGAACGTTAGACGGGCAATGTGGCCACCCGTGTCGATGCGGAAGCCGTCCACGCCCATCTTGATAAATGTGCCATAGCAATCGATCAGGTAATCGGCAACAGCGGGATTCTCGGTGTTCAGGTCCACGCAGTCGCCGGCAATCTGTGCCCACCAGCGCGTGTTGTCATCCCAGTTGAATTGGCCGAAGTGGTGCCAATAGTTGTGGTTGTCGTGATTCTGGTTATCGGTATTCTTCATCTGCTTGAGGCGAGCATCATATTGCTGGCCTGCGGGCAGATTGTTGTAGTTGGTTGGTAGTTTGCCGCCCACCGAGTCGGTGGTGTAGGGCTTCATACACTCTTCGATGTGGAACTGGTTGGCGTTCCAGTCGCGGGTGAAGAGTTTGCACAGGTGCTCCTCGCCGAAGTTACCCGTGTGGTTGAGCACGATATCCAGGATGATTTTCATTCCTCTTGCGTGAGCTTCGTCAATCAGCGTCTGGAATGTCGTGTCGCCGCTTTCGTAGCGGTGGTCGACTCGGGAGAAGTTCCTAGCGTGATAGCCGTGATAGTCCAGTCCTGATGCATTCTCGACAATAGGGGTGACCCACACTGCTGTAAAACCCAACGCCTTGATGTAGTCCAGCTTGTCAATCAAGCCCTTGAAGTCGCCTCGCCAGCACGGGTCACCGTGGTTGGCGTTTGCGCCGTCCCAGCACTGCACATTGTTGCTCGGGTCACCATCATAGAAGCGCGTCGTCATCACAAAATAGATGCTCTCGTCGCGGAAGTCATTGCGAGGTCCCACAAATGCGGCCCACGCCTGCTGCAAGCCGACTATGGTCAGCAATAGCATTACACTCAACTTGAAAATGGTATTCTTCATCATTTCTCAATATTTATTTAGGATGGATAATAAATTTGCTACAAATTTATGAAATTTACTTCAAAATAGACACCTATATACCCTAATTATATACCCAATAATAAATATGCAAACGTTTGCACAATTTTCTTGAAGATTAGCAAAAAATCATGGCTGCGAGGATGGCAACGACGGGAAGCAGGTTTGGGTTGCCCTTTCTCGTGAGTTCATGAAACGTCAGCTTGTATTTCAGCCCCCGTGTGGTGGAGAACTGATGTGTAAGCCCCAAGTTTTTGCAGCTCTACATTGCGAATGCAAGAAAATAAAGTTGCCGCTGTTGTGCGAAAGTTGTCGTTGTTGTCTGAAAAAGTAGTACCTTTGCGCTGAAAATCAATACTATTTAATAAATAATGTATACAAGATGAAGAATCTACTTAACCTCATGCTTGTGCTTGTGGCCTTGACAGGACTGCAGGCAACGGCTGCTATCCCTAGCGGCTACTACAACACTGCCCTGGGCAAGAGCGACAGGCAACTGATGTTGTCGTTGCACCAGAAAATCCATGGCCACTATGAGATCTATTACAACAAGTTGTGGCCTAAGTTCGAGACGACTGACTGTGTCAATGGCATCATCATTGACCGTTATGCCGACACACAATTTACCTATCAGACCGACCAGTGCGGTACCTACAACGGCATCGGCCAGTGTTACAACCGTGAGCACTCGGTGCCTAATAGCTGGTGGGGTGGTGGATCGGAGAATACCGACACGATGTACTCTGACTTGTTCCACATCTACCCTGTTGATGGATGGGTGAATGCTGAGCGCGGCAACTATCCCTTCGGCGACTGCGCCAGTGGCTCGCCAAGGGGAACAGGCAAGCTGGGGCGTTGCACCCACAGCGGCTATACAGGCACCGTGTTTGAGGTCGCCGATGAGTACAAAGGCGACTTTGCGCGAACTTATTTCTATATGGTGGTGCGCTATATGGACCGTGTGGGTTCTTGGACACAGAGTAACGGCGATGCCGTATTCACGAACACTTCTTACAAGCACTTGACACCGTGGGCCATAAGCCAGCTGCTGGAGTGGCACCGCAATGACCCGGTTAGCACAGTGGAGACCAACCGTAACGAGGCGGTGTATAACATCCAGCACAACCGCAACCCCTTTATCGACCATCCTGAACTTGCCGAGTTCCTTTGGGGAAACAGGACTGGCACCGCTTGGACCGGCAGCGCTTCTACCGATCCCGTACTCTCGTCGCCTTCTAACGGCTCGACCATCAATGTGGGCACCAATACGGGCAATGGCGTGAGCAAGACCATCACAGTCAAGGGTGTTTATTTGACTAAATCGTTGTCTGTTGCGGTTACGGGAACTGGATTCAGCGTTTCACCTACGTCCCTCACGGCGGCTGCTGTCAATGCCGGCACAACGGTTACCGTGACCTATAATGGCACCGCGACCAATGCAACTGGCCGATTGACCATCAGCAGTACTGAGGTGAGCAGCAATGTTACGTTGACGGCTACTTATAACACTGGTGGCAGCAGTGGCGGTACCGAGACTATAGAGACTTGGGAAGGCTGCACGGGCTATGGTAACTATACTGACAAAGCGGTCCAAGGCAAGGCCTTCTCGTGGTATTTCCATAATGCTGGCCTCTTTGCTCAAGACAATGACCACTGGAATGACAATCTCGGTTGCCGTTTCGGCAAGGATGCTGATTCCTATATCCAGATGACCGAGGATGTTACCGACGGTGCCAGCAAGGTGACCTTCTATGCCGCTAAATATGGCAGTGATGCAGCACCCACGATTCAGCTGCAATACAGCACCAACGGTGGCACTACTTGGACCACAGCGGCCACATGCTCACCCAACGCAACTTGGCAACAGTACATCTTCAATCTGGATATTACCGGCAACGTGCGCTTCAAGATCCTGCAGACGGCGGGTTCACGACTCAATATCGATGACATCGCTATTACCAGCAATCCCGGAACACCGGTAATCAATCCGTTCATTGACATTGATGCCGTTGGAGCCATGGAGGCAGAGCAGGGTGGAACCTCAACTATCGTGAGCACGACCATCAGCGGTGTGGAGAACGGCGAGGACATCAACGTGTCAGTGGAGGGTAATTTTGAAATCAGTTTGAACCGTACTACCTGGTCACGCACCTTGACGCTGGATCCCACTGGTGAAGTAATCTATGTGCGTATTGCCGACACTGGTACAGTTGGTGAGTTTTATGGCAAGATCTCGGCGCGCACATCACGTGTGAGCGCCTATGCCGACCTCCACGGTATAGTGAATGCTAAGCCGATTCAGATAGGTGACGTGAATATGGACGGAGCAGTGAACATCAGTGACGTGGCAGATCTGGTTAATTACCTGCTTAATGGTGATGAATCAAACATTGATATGGATGCTGCAGACGTTGATCAGGATGGTTTTATCAAGATTTCGGATGTGACTGAGCTGATTAACAAACTGCTGAATCCGTCGTCAGCCAAATTGGCGTGGTGTGCCTATCCTGCCGATGGAGGCATTCTCTGTGAAAACTATTCGGAAGAGATGCTCGAGGTGTATGATTTTGACGGTAATTGCTGCGCCCAGATGATGTCAAAGGGTGTTGAAACCCTTGCCTTGCCAGCAGGTATCTACGTTGTTGCTAGCGATACGACATCTTTGAAGGTAGTTGTGAAGTAACGATTACTGGGATATCCTTATATTCAGCGGGCCGCAAGAAGAGAATCTTGCGGCCCGCTGAATGTTATTTTACATTATGTAGTTACTTGCCGATGCAGTGATATTCAAAGCCGGCTAAACGTAACTCTTCACCGTCAAGAATGTTGCGACCGTCAAGGATGAGGCGTCCACGCATCTTTCCAAGTAGGGACTCGGTGTTGGGAATACGGAACTCCTTCCACTCGGTGACGAGCATCAGGGCGTCGGCACCATCAACAGCATCGTACATGTCATGTGCATAGGTGACCATATCGCCAATGCGACGGCGACACTCGTCTATGGCAACGGGGTCATAGACCCTTACCGTTGCACCTGCCTTGGTGAGCAGGTCAATGAGTACCAATGACGGTGCTTCGCGCATGTCGTCGGTCTCCGGTTTAAAGGCAAGCCCCCACATAGCTATGGTTTTGCCCTTCAGGAGACTCTCATCGCCATAATAGTTCACTATCTTGTGGAAAAGTACCAGTTTCTGGTCGTTGTTGACTTCTTCGACAGCCTGGAGTACCCTCATGTCATATCCCATATCTTGGGCTGTCTTGATGAGGGCTTTCACGTCCTTAGGGAAACATGAGCCACCATATCCGCAGCCAGGATAGAGAAACTTCTTACCGATACGGGTGTCGCTGCCGATGCCCTTGCGCACCATATTGACGTCAGCTCCGACAAGTTCGCACAGGTTTGCAATGTCGTTCATGAAGCTGATGCGTGTAGCAAGCATCGAGTTGGCAGCATACTTAATCATCTCGGCCGAAGGAATATCGGTAAATATCAGTCGGTCACTCATGATCATGAACGGCTTGTAGAGTCGTGCCATGAGTTTGCGTGCGCGTTCACTTTCCACCCCGACGACTACGCGGTCGGGGCTCATGAAATCTTTAACGGCGTTGCCTTCCTTGAGGAACTCGGGGTTGCTGGCTACGTCAAACTCGACGTGGATACCACGTGATCTCAATTCCTCAAGAATGACGCTTTTGATTTTTTGCGCTGTGCCAACAGGCACGGTGCTCTTGGTCACCACGACGATGTATCGGTTCAGGTGCTTGCCGATGGTTCTTGCCACCTCCAGGACGTACTTGAGGTCAGCACTTCCATCCTCGTCAGGAGGGGTGCCCACTGCACAGAAGACAATGTCAACGTTATTGATGACGTCCTCGAGTCGGGTAGCGAAATGCAGCCTGCCAGACTTTTTGTTCTTGCGCACCAGTGCCTCCAGTCCAGGTTCATAGATGGGGACGATGCCCTGGTTCAAGCCGTCGATTTTATTCTTATCCACGTCGATACATGTCACATGGACACCCATTTCACTGAAACAGGTGCCCGTGACTAATCCGACGTATCCGGTTCCAACAACCGCGATTTTCATTGCCGGTAAATGATATTAACCATGAATAGGCTTCTCGCGATCCTTGGGCGAATCATCAACGTAATAACCGCCACTGTCGCCGCCGTAGCCATAGCCATAACCGTAGCCATAACCATAGCCGTAGCCCTTGCCATATCCGTAGGCGTAGGAGTAGTTGTAGCGGGTCTTGCTGACCTTGATGTCGTTGACGAGGATGGTGAGATTCTTGATCTTGTTCTCCTCGGCCATACGCTCAAGTTCATACATATACTGTTGCTCAACCCTGCCGTCACGAACAACGTAGATCGTGAGATCTGCATAGCGGTTCACAACTGCTGCGTCGGCAATCAGGTTATAGGGCACGGTATCAAGAATAACATAGTCATATTCCTTCTTGAGCTGCTCAATCATCTTGGACATATTCTCGCTCAGCAGCAATGCAGTGGGGTTGGGTGGGATAGCACCTACACTGATGATGTCAAAACCTTCATGAAGCGGTCCACGGTGGATCACCTTGTTCAGGTCTGTCTCTTTACCCGAGAGGTATGCCGAAGCTCCCTTACCGTCCTGTACGCCTACATATTCTGAGAACTTACCTTTACGCAAGTCAAGGTCGACTACGATAACTTTCTTGTTGATGTAGGTATAGGACAATGCCAGGTTCACAGCCACGAAACTCTTACCTTCACCAGACATGGTAGAAGTAAACTGGATGACAGTCGCATCGCCGTCCGGATTGTTCTGGTTCGTGACGAAGTCTAGGTTGTTTCGGACTATTCGGTAGGCCTCATTCATGCGGTCATTAGAGGTCTCGTTAACCACGATCTCACCGGTAACGTTATTCTTCTTGGCTGGGAGCTCTCCAAGGATGGGGATGTCACAAACCTCTTCAATCTCTCTGCGGGTGTGAATGGTCTTGTCAAGTGAGAAGTACCAGAATACGCCGTAAAGAATCAATGCGGGAATCAAGAGTCCGATAACCATACCTGTAAGCACGATGCGGGTCAAGGGTGCAGTAACCGGGGCATAAATAGGCAAGGCTGCCTCCATCACTTTGGCGTTAGGCTCGGTGATAGCCATCTGCAATGCATTCTCCTCACGCTTGTTAAGCAGATAGAGGTAGAGCTGCTCTTTGATTTTCTGCTGGCGAGTCACCTCGGTGATAGCTTTCTCGTGTGAGGGGTTGGCAAGCATGTTGGATTGAGCCTGGGCTTGCAATCGCTGGGCTTGGCCTTGCTTTGTCCTCAGGGTGCTGATGTAGTTGTCCAGACTGGCAATGATGTTTCTCTTCTGGGCAGCCAAGGAAGCACTGAGTTCTTTCATCACAGGGTTTTCAGCGCTCGAAGATGCGGAAATCTTCTGATAGTCCTGAATCGCCTGGTTGTATTGATCAATCTGTGAAACGATACCAGAATTGTTCATACCAGTGTTGACAGGTATAAGTTCGCCTTGTCCCATGTTGGAAATGAAGTTGCGAATCTGGGCTGCCAGGTTGATTTCAAGGTTGGTGTTCTCGCTCTCATCAATCTGTCGCATAGCATTGGATGCATTGCCAAGCATGAGAGAGTTGGCAGAGTTGGCAGTCAAGATGGCAACCTCGTTGTCCACGTCGCCCAGGTCCTTAGAAAGTTCCGAAACACGTTCGATGATAAACGCCTCGGTGCTACGTGCCACCTGGTTCATATCGTTGATACCTTCTTGGTTGTAGGCAACCACCAAGGCATTCAGGATGTCGGCGCACATCTGGGGGTTCTGGCCGCGGATGGCAAGATTAAGCACGTCACTGTGTTGGTCAGCAAGTTCCACAACAACCGAACCGGCAAGCGACCTCGCCATGGTGTTGGGGTTGGAGATGTTGACAATGAGGTCAAAGTCGATGTGGTCTTCGGTGAATTTGTCAGTCTTGGAGATGGCTACTGGGCCGAAATCCGTGTTGACCTTACTGCCGAAGCGTGCTTTTTTCCACTGGCCGCCATTGACCTGGAATTCAAATTCTTCCTCGCTTTTGGGCGTGAGGTTGATAGTGAATCCACGAGTCACCTCCTTCAGTGGGGTGACAGTGACAGGCGTATCCTTGTAGATGTTGACATCGCGCAGGAACATGTGGCCAAAGTACTGCACGTTCAATCCCAGTGAATTGACTACAATTTCCATCACGCGTGATGACCTCAGTTTGTAGGGTTCGTTGGGGATATAGTTCACAGTATTGAGTCCCAGGTCGCTAAATGTCATGGACGGCGTGCCCTGGGCACTGTCCTTAGACCTGATGAGGATAGAGCACCTTGACACATAGAATTGAGGCTGAGATTTACCATACAGATAGGCTATACATCCGCAGATAATGACAGACAATACAAACCAGTACCAGTTGTAGGCACAGGCCATGAACAATCTGTCCCACTTCACACCAGTGCGTGCACGTTTTTTCTTTTTCTCTAATGCAGCCGCTTTTGCCGCCAAATCTTCTTGAACTATTTCTTGCATGATCAGCTTTTTATGTTCAAATTAAAGCATAATAAAACACTGATTCATCACATAGTGATGACCTTGATATGTAAAAACGCTGCAAATTTACTGTAAATAGCTTAAAATGACAAAAGATACTTTAATAAAAAATATTAATGGGAAGATCCCTGGAACTGGCTGCAGCATCTTTTTTGAGTGGCTTCGGTCGTTTTTGTCGTCTATAGCCTAAAAACTCAGGGTGACTGCAGACCTGCAGTCACCCTGATAAGATGTGATATTAATGGATGGAATCGAATTAATCGATCTCCTCGTCGGCCTCATAACCACCCATCTCGCGGACGGCGTTCTTCAGCATTACATACTGCTGGAACAGGTGGTTAACGGGAACCTCGTCCTTGGTGTAGTCGTGCATCGGGCTCTTGAGGAAGAAGCTCAGGAAGCGCTGAGTGCCGTAGCGGCCAGCACGGCGTGCCAGGTCGATGAGCAGACACAGGTCAAGGCACAAGGGAGCAGCGAGGATAGAGTCGCGGCACAGGAAGTTGATCTTGATCTGCATGGGATAACCCATCCAACCGAAGATGTCGATGTTGTCCCAGCCCTCCTTGTTGTCGTTGCGGGGCGGGTAGTAGTTGATGCGTACCTTGTGGAAGTACTCGCTGTACAGGTCGGGCTGATCGTCAGCAACGAGGATGGACTCGAGGGTCGACAGTTTGCTGACCTCCTTGGTGCGGAAGTTGGCGGGCTCATCGAGCACGAGGCCGTCACGGTTACCCAGGATGTTGGTTGAGAACCAACCGCTCAAGCCGAGCATGCGGGTGCCGATGATGGGAGCGAAACCGCTCTTCACCAGGGTCTGGCCAGTCTTGAAGTCCTTGCCGGCGATAGGCATCTGGGTCTTCTCTGCCATTTCCCACATAGCGGGGATGTCAACGGTGGTGTTGGGGGCGCCCATGACGAAGGGGCAACCCTCGGCCAGTGCAGCATAAGCGTAGCACATCGAGGGAGCAACCTTGTCAACCACGTTGTCCTTCATGGCCTGCTCCAGGGCAGCCATAGTGCCATGATACTTCATGTCGGGCTCGACATAAATCTCAGTCGAAGCGGCCCAGAGAACAACGACGCGGTCAACGCCGGTCTCCTTCTTGAAGTTGCGGATGTCTTCGCGAATCTGCTCGGTCATATCCCAACGATCCTTGCACTGCTTCACGTTGTCACCGTCCAGACGTTTTGCATAGTTCTTGTCAAAAGCGGCCTTCAGGGGCTTGATCTTCAGCAGTTCGTCCTTAACGGGCTCAATGTCCTTCTCCTTCAATACCTCAGCATTGATGGCGCTCTCATAAGCGTTAGCAGGGAATACGTCCCATGCAGCAAACACGAGGTCATCGAGTGTGGGCATCGAGACGATATCTTTGTAATGTAAGTACTTCTTGTTCTCGCCTTTGCCAATGCGAATCTTGTCGTACTGTGTCATGCTGCCGACGGGCTTTGCAAGACCCTTGCGAGCCATCATAACGCCGGTCATGAACGTGGTGCTCACGGCACCCAATCCTACTACCATAATACCTAACTTGCCGGTAGCGGGCTTAGCGATTTCTTTTGCCATAATTTTTCTATACAATTAATGTTCAGGTTATTATCTGTTGATTAAATCGATTGTGTCCCACTATGGGATTTGTGCTTTATGCAGAATAAGGCCTGCAAAAAAACGGCGCTAAATTACAGCCTTTTTTTGAATTAGGAAATATAACATAATGAAAAAAAAGTTAGCGCCCGTTAAATAATTGCCTTAATGTTTAAAATATGATAAATAGGCGCTATTTTAGGCTATTAAATGTTGACGTATGTTAATGCTACCCCTCGCAAAAAAGCCTCTAAAATGGTTTTTTTAAGTTCTTTTTGCCCAAGTCTGTGCTTTGATAACATTTATTTAGGTTAATGGGAGTTGGGTCATTCACATTGCTCGTCGCCAGTCGTTTTCTTGCTAAGAAATTCTTCGGCAGTAGCAATGTCTTCGGCATGGTCGACATCGACAATTTTATCTATACTGTAAGCCTGGAGGTGACATCCCGCCTCGACCAGTGCCCGCTGGAAATTGCGCATCCGGCTGATGCCTTTGTCAATACAGTGATTTAAGACGTCAAACGCTTTGTCTGTCATGGCATACACACCGCCTGAAACATACTTGGCTCCATCCCACGGCTTGTCGCGGAATGCAGTGATATTCATTTTCTCATCTACGTCTACCCACAAGGGCTTCTCGTCATCGACAAACGGAGTGACAGCCCACATCCCATCATGCACCTCATCTGCCTCAAAGGCGTTGATATAGCCTTTGAAGTCCTCTTCACGGAATATAGTGTCAACGGTGGTGAGACAGAATTTGCCTTTGGGGATGACTTGGCTCAAATGCCAGAAACTATGCATTGAGCTCGGTGTCGTCTTCACTACAAGGTTGAGGGGCATGGGCAATTCCAGGTCCATTAGGTATTGTCGCACTTCGGTCATGTGCTCGTTGACGATAATGCTGATACTCTCGGCATTGCAACGGAGCATGATGTTGATCAGGCGCCCGATCATGGGCTCTCCCTGTAACTCAACCAGGGGCTTGGGTTTGCTGACACCTTCTTGTGCTAGACGCGAGCCTTCGCCCGCAGCAATTATCGCATAGTTCATGATGCTATATATTATAATGTATATTATCTGTATTTTGAATGTGGAAAGCTCCTGTCTTTACTTGAGATGGTCGAGTACCTCGGTCACACGTTTAATGGTGTGGGGATGGGTCTGTGAATCCTCTTCGGCGGTCCACCCTTTACCTTTAAGCCACAGGACCTGGCAGCCCAACTGCTCGGCAGGTTCGATGTCCTTGCGCAAGCTGTCTCCCACGACGAGCACTTCGCTGGGCTCGAGTTCCAGCGCATCGACGCCCAGGCGGAAGAGGGTAGGGTTGGGTTTGCGAACGCCCACCACAGCACTCTCGATGATGCCTTTGAACAGGTGCCTGATTCCATAGTCGCGCAACACTTCGTCAATGTTGCCATAGAAGTTGCTCACGAGCATCATGGGATAGCGTTTGTGGAGTTGCTCCAACATGGGACGCGCCTCATTGATGCAAGTGCGAGCGGCTTGGTCACAGAAGGCGGCAATCTGGTCTACCCACTTGTCGCGGGTGCCTTGGTCGGGCTGTTCGGGCAGGTAACTAATCTCAAGTGCCACCTTCTTGCGCAACAGGGTGTGGAAATTGTCTTGAGGAAGAATAATGCGTTCACGAGCAAGCGCGCGTTCCCCTTCAACATAGGCTTTACGGAAAGTCTCCTTGTCGATTGGCACACCTGCCGCTTGATAGCCTTGCCACAGTACTTCGCTCCAGTGCACCCCTCGACTGTCGAGGGTGCCACCGTAGTCAAAGATGATTCCTTTTATCATGACGTGTCGGTTGTTACTCGCCCTTGGTCAAGTCAAGTTTCACATTGTCGCGTCCGCGGTCCTGGAACAGTTTGGGCAACGGATTCTGTCGGGCCTCATCATAGCGGATGCGGTTCCGGTACACATCGATTGCTGTGTAGATGGCATGGCGCATCGAAGACTCGTTGGCAATACCTTGTCCAGCAATGTCATAGCCGGTGCCGTGGTCGGGGCTGGTGCGCACGATGGGAAGTCCGGCAGTGAAGTTCACGCCCTCGTCCATGGCGATGGTTTTGAACGGAGCCAGGCCCTGGTCATGATACATGGCCAACACACCGTCAAATCTCCTGTAGTGACGGGCGCCGAAGAAGCCGTCGGCAGCATAGGGCCCGAAGCATTGGACGCCATCCTCATCAAGGGACTGTTGCATGGCAGGCTGGATGATTTCGCGCTCTTCGTTGCCGAGCAGTCCGTTCTCGCCACCATGGGGATTGAGAGAAAGCACAGCGATACGGGGGCAGTTGATGTTAAAGTCTCGTTTCAACGAGTTGTTGAACATGCGCAGCTTCTCCTTGATTTCTTGAGACGTCAGGGTGACAGGGATCTGGGCCAACGGCAAGTGGGTGGTTACTAAAGCTATACGCAGGTTGGATGCGCACAAAATCATCAGCGCTTTGTTGCCATCACCCGCTGCGCTTTCCAGATACTCGGTGTGTCCCGAAAAGTGGAATTGCTCACTCTGGATATTGTCTTTGTTGATGGGGGCGGTCACGAGCACATCAATGAGCCCTGCCTTCAAGTCGCGCACTGCTGCTTCAAGTGCTATGAATGCAGCCTGGCCAGCCTGCTTGCTGGGCTGTCCCAGTTCGACCTTGATTTCTTGGTCAATACATTCTACCAGGTTGGGCATGTTTTCTTTCAAGCGATCGGCGCTCTTGGTGTGGTTAATCTGGAATCCTGCCAGATTGCATGCGTTACGGTGATAGCTCACGACTTTGCTTGATCCGTAGATGACGGGTATGCACAGGTCCATCATCTCGGGCACGCCGACAGCCTTCAACGCAACCTCGATTCCGATGCCATTGGTGTCACCGATAGTGATGCCCACCTTCAGTCTTTTATTGTTTTCACTCATTAGGATGATCTGATTAATATGATTATAATATGCAAAAGTACAATAAAAATTCGGCTGGGGAGCAATCTGTAAGGAGTTTTTTCTTTTTGTCTCTGATGGCAGGTTCTTCATGGAGGCTTTTCTCGCTGATTGCGGAGGCTGTGATGAGTTTTATTTCGAATTATTTTGCTATGTTGGAATTTGTGATTACTTTTGTCAAAAATCAGTCAAGTGATGCCCGCCTCGCTGTCTTTTCTTTACTGAGGGGAGGTCTGCTTGCATAATCAGAAGTATAATTTTAACACGATGTTTAAGATTGCTAAGATATTTAAGATCCTGAAGTTGATCATCCTCGTGCCGGTAGAATTGATTTGGTTACTGGTCTATTTCACTAGTTCCGAAAAGAAAAAGATTGATATGGACATTGAGAGCTTTGCCAGGCACCAGCAACGTCCGTGTACCGATAAAACCCGCTGGATTCTGCTGATACTCAATCTGATGTGGGTTGCAGAATTCAGGAAGCTCTTCCTCTACAGGATCGGTGGCGCTGCTGTTTTCATGCGATTCTTGATGTCTAAGGGCACCTCCATTGGGTTTGATGTGCCACGCGATAAATTTGGTGGAGGACTTTATATCCAGCACGGCCATGGTACGGTGATCAGTGCCCGCTCTGTGGGTGAGCACTGCATGATTAACCAGTTGGTGACCATCGGTTATAAGGGCGACAATTGCCCGACAATCGGCAATAATGTGCGCATCGGCGCTGGTGCAATCATCATCGGTGACGCCAAGATCGGCGACAACGTCAATATCGGTGCCGGAGCCATTGTCATCCATGATGTCCCCGACAACTGTACCGTCTGCTGCCCTGAGGCCACCATCGTCAAGCGCCGCTAACAGCGCCGACCATTTGGTGAATCGATTCACATCCTATTAGTTACATTCCCTTTTTTAACCTTCAAGCAATGAAAGAACAACAATCACCTGTCAGCCTCTCGGTCATCGTCTGCTGCTATAATGTGGAACATTATCTTGACCAGTCGTTGCAATGCCTCGAGAAACAATGGGGCGATCGCACCGACTATGAGATTATCCTAGTCAATGACGGCAGCAAAGACGGCACTATCAACAAGTTGAATGATTTCAAGGCCCGTCACCCCGAGAATGTCAAGGTCATCGACAAACACCAGAACGGCGGCCTTGCTGCCGCCCGCAATAGCGCCCTGGACATCGCCCAAGGAGAGTGGATCGCCTTTTTTGACCCCGACGACATGTTGGCAGGGGAAAGCTATATGCGATTGCTTGATTTGACTCGCCAGGCCGAAGGAATCGATATGATTCGCTTTGGGGTGCAGATTGTTAACAATGACGATAATTATCCGATTCCAACGCTTACCGAGCCTATGACTGTCGATTGGCGCGGGACTTCGTTGGAGTATATGCAGGAAAACACTTATGGTACATGCTGGTGCTATATCTATCGTCATGAAGTGCTGGAAGGACGCCGTTTCCCCACCAATATGATTGTTGAGGACCTGCTGTTCCTTGTCCCCATACTGCTTGAAGGCAAGAAAATGATGAAGACCGAAACGACGGTCTATTACTACTATGTGCGCTCCGATGCTGCGACTTCGGTCTCTCACAACCCCGAGCGCTTGGGCCGTCAGAGTGATGACATTGCCAGTGCCGTTGAGATTCTCGAAGGGTATAAACAGGGACAGCCTGCCGAAATCCAGTGCCGTTTGCTGGAAAAGCAACAATTGCTGGTTCACAACATGTCAGTCCGCATGTTATTGTCTAACAAAGGGACTCAAGACATCACCAGGATTGTAAAGTCGATGATGGCGTTGAAGCTTATCCCCCTGCAGGGTGGAGGGACGATGGAACGTCTGCTGAGCTTCGTGTTCACACACCGCTGGGCGTTGCCAATCTTCAGGCCGATGTATAAGTCATTCCGTAGTATATACCCTAAAATCCGTAGGCTCTTCCGTTAAGTCTCCTGTTTGGCGAGTAACGATCTCTTCATCGGTAGCCTGTCGGTGTGTCACGATCATTTTATCAAGAACTTGGACATGGGTTCTTCTATATCTTCTCCAGTAGCTGAAATAACCGGAAATACAAGGAATAGCATGGTCCAGATATTCAGGGCCATTTCAATCATTGCCGTCGTGCTGATTCATACGACTCCTGTAGGGGTAAGTGAAATCTATTTCCGTCCGTTTATCAATTTCGCTGTTGCTGCTTTTCTTTTCTTGTCGGGATATCTCACCAAGATAGATAATAACAATTGGGCGAAGCTGTATAAGAAGCGGCTGCTCAGGGTCGTCATCCCTTATATCATCTGGTCAATCGTATACGCGGTCATCTATCATGGGGCAGAATGGTTCTACTCTTTGCCAGTAAATTTGTTGAAAGGCAATGCCGCACCTCATCTTTATTACATTCTGGTGTATATTCAGTTCGTTTTGCTGGCCCCGTTGATGGGGAAGTTGGCCCAGTCAAGGTATCGTGCGATCGGCTGGCTGATTACTCCTCTGTCTTGCTTGGTTTTTAGGTATTTTTGGCTATTGCCATATTTTAAGCCAACTTTATTGTTTAGCCAGATTACGATGCTTTGGGAAAACTCGTTTATTGCATGGTTTGCCTTTTATTATTTAGGCTTGATGTTGGGTAATGGGTTGATGGAGAAGCATTATTCCCTGAAGTCATTATGGTTGCTTTATGCCTTGTCTCTTCTTGCTCAGATGGCTGAAGCCTTCGCCTGGCAACAGATGGGTGAACTTAATTTTGCGACTCAACTCAAGCTATCTTCAATACTGTCAAGTGCTATCTTCGCGTTGATTATTTATACGGTTTTGCAAAAGGGGGCATCAGGGGGGCGGAATGGGTACTTGAGGCTCGTGGGTGACTATTCGTTTGGCATCTATTTGTGCCACGTCATGATAATCAAGTTATTAAATCTCGTACCCTATTATCAAGCAATACCCTTCCCGGTCACATCTGTTATCATCCTCTTGCTGAGCATTGTGTTGTGCTACCTTGGCAACCTGCTTTGTGGTAAGAGAATCAGTGGTTATCTCGGTCTGCGTTGAGGTTTTTCCCCGCGGATTTAGGCCATGTGTCAGATGCATTCTCAAGGATGATCCTCAAGGGAACTTGTGGCGATCGGCAACCATCTTCTCGATTGAGAAAGAAAGAGGATAGCGCCAACAGTCCCATGGCTTCTTTTCTTCAGCTCTAATTTGAATCCTTCGAGTCTTGATTTTGGGGTTTTATTTGCCTATGTGCAATAAAATCCCCTGTTTTCGTCACACTTTTTTGAGCGATTTTTGATGTTCTGAATTTCAGTAGATTACAAACGATGATTTGGAAAATTGGGTGTCCCGTGCTAAATTTGCACCATGTTTATACGCAGGAAACCCAATAAATCCGGCACGACTAGTGTCCAGGTTGTTGACAAAAGCCGTGGCTCTTATCGTGTGATCAAGAGTTTTGGCACGGGCAGGACTGAGGCTGAATTGTTGTCGCTTGAGCGCAAGGCGCGTGTGTACATCAATTCTCTGAATGGTCCGAGTCTGTTCGGCAGCGATGAGGATGACCGGGTCGAGGATTTCGTTGGCTCCATCAGCAACGGGCAGATCCAAGTCATTGGTCCGGAACTGGTGTTTGGCTCACTGTATGACCATATCGGTTTTGGCGCCATTAAGGAGGACATGTTCCGTCACCTGGTGATAAGCAGACTGTTCAGCCCGGGCAGCAAACTGCGGACAGTGGATTACCTGCTCAGATACCAGAACCATCTGTACGAGATCAGCAGCGTTTACCGTTTTCTGGACAGGTTGTGCGACAGACGCGGCGGCGAAGACATCAAGTCACAGGTGGAGCAGATAGCCTATGCCCACACCCAAAAGGTTGTAGGCGGCAAGATTGATGCGGTGTTCTATGACATGACAACGCTTTACTTCGAGGCATCAGAGGAGGATGACCTGCGCCGATGCGGCTTCTCGAAAGACGGCAAGCACAGCAATCCGCAGATTTTCCTCGGTGTGCTGGTGGGCAG
>Ga0247609_10003216_pt1 | contig 16657 bp, 14 predicted proteins | sample 172DNAGHGlowgp2_FD_193487 | JGI IMG/M metagenome (GOLD analysis project Ga0247609, IMG submission 193487) | Sheep rumen microbial communities from Palmerston North, Manawatu-Wanganui, New Zealand - 1728 DNA GHGlow gp2 | ecosystem: Host-associated > Mammals > Digestive system > Stomach > Rumen ...
AATTAGTTTCATATTTACGGCTGATAATCCTTCACATAATGCAGTAGAGGATCTACGGCCCAAGTCAGTTCATGGGGGAACTCCACACGGAGATACATCCAAGTACGGTTTTTCAGTTTGATGTCCTTCTCAAAGAACAGCCTGCCCTTGTCGCATTTCCCTGCCAAGAGGAACGAACTGTCTGCCACAGACTTTGTCACAGCCGACATGTTCAGTCCCTCATATTTCTCTTGGACAGACATCTCAAACTCATCATCATAGGCACTCACCACCATACTAATTCCATGATACTCCACTCGCAAATTCCTTTCCCCCTGATTCAGCAACACTTTATTCATAAACTCCGGATACGCCACCTCATAACCATCCCCGTAGTTCTTCCAATAAGCCTTGCCTGCCGTCTCGAACTTCCTCCGCAACCACTTTGCGTCATAGAACACCGTATCCCTTAATGCCACAAGAAATGTGTCCTTATAGATTGTGTCATGCTCAACCACCTTACTCTCTTCTGCACCTTTCACTCCCCATGCGAAATACGCACTGATAGCCCCAACCACAAGTATCAAGCCCCAAATAAACTTCCTCATAATCTAAACTCTTTTTGGTTGCAAAGATAGTTTTTTCCCTCTTTGCAACCAAGCGATTTTGCCCCACAAGGCTTGTGAAAATGAAAGATTATTCCCAGACTACGAGATTACGTGGCAAGGTGATTTTCTTTTCCTCGCCACTCTTACCTATTATTATATATTGATCTACGAGTGAGGCATCAACCAATGGCTGGAATGCTGCTCTGACACGAGAACATTTCTCGTTGATGGAATTAAGTAACGGATTTGTTACATCCTCAATGCTCTGTAGAACTCTTTCACTCATCCCAAAAGGTTTCAGTTTGACATAGATTTGAGTCAACTCCTCTCTAAAGTCTGGCAAGCACTTAAATGCTATGCCTTCTGGATGATTCAGGAACAGCAAATAGACTGCCTTAACGATTGGTTCCAACTTCACTTCCTTGTTATAATCAGATAGCATAATGGAATAATCCTTCGTAATGGTCAACTTGCTTAGTTTGATTTGATTCTTCAACTTCTCCTCACGATATCCTAAACGCTTGACTGTTTTCTCGCAACGCTTTCCCTCATAGTATTTTTCCAACACCTCATTAAAAATATCATTGGGCGAAACGAGATCAAACAATGTCATACACGATTGAACCTTCAGCACATCAGGAAAGCCAAGGATATTAAAGGCAGAAGGATTGTTACAATCTAATAATGCCTTAGTGATTTCCCTAAGTCGTTGACCCAATTCTGGATGTTCAAGATAAGCCTTTGCTTCATCCTTACTACTGATGCCATAGAACTCAGAGTTATAACTATGCCCCAATCCTTTAATCTGTGGGAACACATACCAAATCCAATGCCCATTTTTATGGCCTTCTTTGATTTCACTCAATGCTTCCGAATAAGTGGCCCAGCCGGAATCCTGCGCTTTTATGAAACGATCCAAATCATAATCGACTTCTCCACCACCAAGTGCATCCACGAAACTCTTTGGCAGACTAACATTTTTCAGTTCCAAAGCATCCTTAAAGAACTGGGCCATTTCATCATCATGATAACCAGCAATACCACAGCCTACACGAGTCACAAAAAAGAACAACTCTGTATGTTCTTTGGCAAAAGCAATGAATCTATCAACAGCCGCCTTTACCTCATTGTCTTTTCTTACATCTTTGCCAAAGTCAACAGGTATAGCATAACTCTGACCTTGCAATCCTTCCGCCTGTCCCCAGACAGCACCAAACTTCTTTCGTGCAGTACCAGATGCACCACCAGTATGATAACCCAGAGCATTACTACCAAACACGAAAACCTGTTTTGGCAACAGTCTGTCTATATAATCAGGGGTATATCCCAAGTATTCTTTCTCTTCCATATTGTTACATGATTGCAAGTGAATAATCATCGTGCCCTATGAATCCCCATCTTTTTAGGCGTTCAATATGCAACTTTAGTTGTTGCGGATGTTTGCAATTCTCCAATTTCTGTATCACATCCTTATCAAAATCTATTTTCCTTAAACGCATCGCCGCTTTTATGAAATTGCTGTCTTTTGTCTGGGCTTCAATTGCTTCTTGCAACTCCGCTTCATATTGGTCTTTATGAGCAATCTCGTACATCATTAATATATAATGAGCCAATGTATCACTGGCAGCAAAGACGATACAATCCTCATTTATATCAAATTTTCCACATTTGAACCCCTTTTTATCCGTTGGGTCCTTGCAGTTTACTAAATAAGGTGGATTATTAAACTCGACAATGCGCCCAAACGTATGTTGCAATCCTCCAGTTTTCTTATTATAGCAGAAGGCGACACTATCACCATAACTAATCCATAAGCCATTTTCCCATACTGCAACCAATGTGGCAAACGAGCCTTCGTCATAGAACTTATTCAGGAACATACCACCTTCCTCTTTTGCAATCACCTCACATACATTATAAAACATTTCCCAAATCCCATCAATCCATTTATCAAATGCCTTATAATTCTTAATGGGTTTATCCGGCAAATGATTCACCAGATATTGTGACCAACGCTCTGCGAAAACGCCTCCACCACCAGCACCATCAGACACTGCTATTACTTCTTTTCTTGCAATTGCAGCATCCTCATTGACAATGCCTTCTTCAAACTTTGCTATTGATATATGTCTCATGGATTCTGACTTATATTTGTAGGTGTACCAATATCCATTAACTGTATCAATGTCGACATGTCTGTATTTGTGGCCATTGCAACGTGTCGTGTATTCTCAGCATCTCCACGCAAATCACCTATTGGCACATTGTATCTCGAGGGTAACAAACTCGACATATCGTACATCCACTCGGAGTACTTATCGTTATTTAGTTCTGCTTTACTAATTGGGAAAACCAATTGCTCCTTCTATCAGGAGTAATATGAATATTCCAGAGAAGCACGTTTCCATCGTTAGTAAAAAGTGCTTTCAACTCATTCGCTAATTGCGTGTTTACCTCACGTGGATTCACAATTCCGTTCAATGCACCATCTGTGATATTGATAATCGTTGGTGGATAACAATCTTTGTCGTGGTGTTCTTTCATCCATTTATCTAAAAGAATCTTGGCCATTTTGAAAGCCAAATCCCCTCTTGTATATTTCCCTGCAGCAACAGGCTCTATCCATTGCACTTTCGCTATCTCTTTAAGTTCTACACCCTTGCGGGTTTTCTTTTCTTCCTTAACCGTTATCTTCTTGAATGGATTGTTCTTCAATTCTTCTGGAGACACGAAATCTCTTCCAGCCAATGTACCTTTCCAGCCATAACTTGCATCGTCACCATATCCAATAACAGCAATATCATAATAATGCCTTACCTCAGTTGTCTTTATACAACGAAGAACAAGTTCGTTAATCTGATTGTTAACAATTCTCGCTACAGCATCAGCAAGAGTAATAAACTCACCACGATAGTTCAATTTTCGACTCATAGATATAGATTGATCTATCAAGAAGATAAATGCCGTAGGCGTATTCCTTGTAATCTGGGCTGTATATGGATTCTTGATTTGCAGAGCTTTGGGCTTAGACGGAATAGGAATACCAAAGTTACCAATGTTCTTGATATACTCCAATGGGATGAAGTTCTTTACTAACACTTCTGCCTGAAAATAGGGTTGTTCTTCTTCTGGCAAATCGAAATGTTTGTGCACCTTTACTGATTGGAAATGAATTTGCTTGAAATCAGATATAGAACCACCAATATTAGGCTTAATTGTATGTTTTGCTGCATTCAGGTTAGAATAAATGGTGTCTTTCCAATATATCACATCCATATCTATTTCCAATATGACGGGGTTAGAGATTCTACCATCTTTCATTGCCACATACATCATAGGATGTTGAGTAGTAAAACTGACCCTAACGTAATCTTCAAGATTTCTACCACTATCCAATTGGCGAGACAAACTTCCACCACCAGGTTTGGTGATCTTTATTCCCTTACGTTCACAATCCATCCAAGAATACAATCCACCATTCTTGATGATAGATTCCAAATTATCTCTATCCGTAAAGTGATATAACTTCACTATTTTATGCTCATCAAGCACAGCTTTAAACTCTTGCCAATTACTTTTCTTATCCATAGTTCTACCCTTTTATTCATTAAACAAATCCAATTGCAAATTATTGTCTTCCTTCTTTGCTTTTTTCTTCTTTTTTGTCTTAGGAGGCTTTTTCTCCTTAGGCTCAGTTTGAGGAGAATTGCGATCTCCATAAGGATATATGCCCTCAACGTATGCCTTTATTAGCGAGGCGTGCGACAGAGGTTTCTTCGCATTCTCCACGTCAGCATTCGTATCATAGTCCAGCAAAACGATGGTTTTTGTCTTACTAGCCTCTCTCAGTCGCTCTATGATATTTGCCACCTTATTCTCCAGCATCCATTTATATGTCGGAATATAGATTTGCTTGCGAGCATCAATATAACCAAGAAGTTCAGTTCCATTTACACCTTTTCGATGTCCCAAAGGTCTGCCAAACCGTCTGACTGTCCGTTTGATATTCTTCATTGTGTCATTCTTGAACATCTCGACATCCACATCACAACTCTCAAAAACCTTCAGCCCCTGCCATATTGCTTCTACACAAGTAGCAGTATATCCTTCGCTAAATGGAACTGGAATACCATAGTGAGGATAGAAGGGACTCAACTTAACAAGCCCATCTTTAGCACTGCTTGTCACATCTGCCAGTATCGCATCCGGATAGTTCTTCAGTATCGTGGCAGCCTTCTTCCGTTTCGACTCTACAATAATCATTTTTTCTTATTCGTAATTACCCATTCACCATCTTTGCGTCCACCTTTGCGGACAAGAACGCCTATCTTCTTTAGTATAGCAATGTCTCTTTCAATTGTTCTAACATTCATTGTATTCTTTTCCGACATCTTTTCCGACATCTTTTCCGACATCTTTTCCGACATAGCTTTTGCGGATATCTTTGAGTCAACGGATATCATTTTGAGAATCTCTGTTTGTCTTTCTGTCAATTCTCCTAGGACATTTTCTAGGACATTCTCTAGGACACCTGTCTGTCCGCTATTCACATTATTTCTTTGGAATGTCACTCTGACGCCACCATCCACAGACTCTATCTTTGGCATAGGTAAACCAGCACCCTCGAAACCATCACGGATTTTCTTGTAACCACGTCCCCAAGATTCAATAAATCCAGCCTTAAAAAATGCATAGGCGATATTCTTGTTCCTGGGTTTAGAGGAGTGTTGAGCCAGCAATGTTTCGGGTGTATAACCCATAGGCAACTCACCTTCATTCCACACTTCACAATAATCATCCCATACACGCATTTGAATATGAACACCCGTATAATCCTTATGACAGATTGAATTGTAGAGTATTTCACGTAGAGCATCCTCTGGCACCTCGAGAGTTTCTATTCGCTGCATGCCTTCATAATGTATGGGAGAGGTGAAGTACTTTGTTCTCAGGATTTCCACCACCCGATCTGTCATCTGCATAATATTGCCTTCTACTACATCCTGCGTAATCAGGTCTGCCTCATCTTTTCTAAATCGGCCAATCCTAAACTCCACACATGTAAAATACCGCATAGGATTCTTAGCAAAAAGTAGTAATGCAGCATTCTTTAATTTGCCCTCTTCACTGATCAAGTGCAGGTTTTCCAGAACTGACTGCGTGGAAGCATCTGCCTCTTCCACACTAATACGCCCAGCCTTGATGCCTTTACGTAAGAAATAGTCAATGGCACTCCTATCCAAATCATCTATAGTGGCAAATTCATTGGTGATTTCATCCCACGAGCGTCCCATTTTCTTCAAGATGAACTGTTGAAGTGCTGGTCCACGAAGTTCCTGCATGGTGCTACCTGAACGATAGTAATACTTGCCTTTATAGTTGATGGGGATATTACATGGTTCAATCTCCACTTCGATATATTCAAGTCCATCCTGTTCGAGCAAGTTCACATCCACCACAATACCCATCGTCGTGACTATCTTATTGGGGATGTCCTCCATCAGCCTATCTACGTTTTCGAGGCCAACGATCTCATGATCATCATTCACGCCAAAGTACATCACCGCCCCCTGTGCATTTGCAAATCCGCAAATCCACGCTAAATATTTATCATGCCAACTCTCCTTATATTCAATATTCTGGCATTCCTTTGGGTTCATCTTTACCATATCTTATTCCTTTCGTTTGCAAAGTTACAACTATTATGTTTCATTTTACTTTATAGTATACAAAAAAACAAAATGTTACATCTTAATATGACTCAACTTAACAAGCCCATATTTAGCACAGTTTGTCACATCTGCCAGAATTGCATCTGGAGAATTTTTCTGAACCGTTTCAGGATTCTTACGTTTTGATTCTATTATTATCATATTCTAGTTTTTTAAAAAGGCAAATCGTCACTATGTGTATAAGAACCTCTTTTCTTTTGTTCTTCCAATTGTTTATCCTCTTTTGTAACTTCAGCTCTTATCATAGATAGTTCATGTTCAGTCTGTTCTGAGTCAGCTTCTTCTTTGGTTTTAAAATATTTTAGTCTCCATTCCAACAGATACTCTGGTATAGAAGTGATTGCCATACCAGAATACCACCAAACAATCCACATCAGAACCGTAATATACCATTCACCTTCATAGTAAGGTTGACTTAAGAAAGGAACAATACTATTAAACCAATCTGTTATAAAGTGTGACATGAATAATAGTGGGATGAAATTAATCCACCAAAAGAATCCCGCTGGTCCCTCACTTCCCAAGGTGCCAATATGTTCCTTTTTATTGGGTCTTAATCTGTCAACGAAGACCAGAACAAGGAACATCAGAGCTATTAGGAATAAATTTATCAAATACAACATTACAATATGCCAACAGAATAGTGATCTCAAATATAATGGAAAAAATATTACCAAAATGAAACAACCTCCAACAAACCATGACAATTTCTTTTCCATTTCCCAATTGGGACGGAGCCGTTCATACCAATTATTTGTAAGTAAGAGCTTCTTAACAATATCACTATCGCATTGTTCTCCATTAACCATTCTTTCTAACATAACTGCAAGTTCTGGAATATCATCGTCATAGGACGTAAGAGATCTTTTAAAGATTCCACTACCTCTAAGATTCAGATAATCGCCATGTGAGAACAATAATCTATCTTCTTTGGCAAATCTTTCCAAATACTCGCTTTTTGTTGCAATCAGTTCTAAAGATAACAGAATAGAAACTATAGGGAAATTGTCTATGTTATAATCAAAATCATCCTCCGTTCTCGATGGATTCCTAAAATCTGGACTGCCAATCTCTCTTGCTTTCTGTCCTTTCATTGCAGGTACGAACATTCCATCATAATCTACCAGAACAAGTGATCCGTCATTTTTTACCAAAATATTGTCTGGTTTCAGGTCACCATGTGCAAATGGTTGATTTAATAACCATGAAGCAAGTTTTTTGAAATTTGTAGCCAATTGGCGTAAGGCCTTTTTGTCATCTATTACCTGTCGGATATACTTATCTAAAGTCATACCATCTACCCAGTCCATCAACAATACAGGATATTCGTCAGAATCAATAAACAGTTCCTTTTCCAAATATCTAATTGGCAACAAATAAGGAGATGAAACTTTGGCTAGTTCTTCACAGATCAGTTTATAACTTTTTTCTCTACCTTCTTGCTCTCTATGGAAACATCTTACAGCATGAAACTTTCCCTTATCATCAACCATCTTAAAGACAACTGCGAAATTACCACTACTCATTACGGGCTCACCCGAATCATCCAATACTGGTCTCAGATTACTTAATTTGTCGAAATAATCCTCTGGTGATTTCGCAGCCAACTTTATCGTTTCAGTATATTGTCCAACAGACGGGAACAAATGAGGTTCTTCAATCCCGTCATTATTTGTTTGAGGAATCTTTCTACTTTCTACATTCTCTGTCCGCAATGGCGTTTTGAGGGCAACTTCTGGTGCCATCTCTTTAGTACGTGTTTTTCCCAATAAAACAGCACATACAACAATAAAGACAAATAACAAAGCCCCTAATATACCATACAGCCAAGAAGGCATGTAATCCAAGATTGGATTATATTTGTACGTCCATTGTCCGTAATCTTTCTTTTCTTTATTGGAATAATTGTTTTTAATTTCTACAGGTTTAGGTAACTGATTTTCCCATACTAGGCTATCATTTCTATTAATATACGCTACCTTAGCGATATTTCCTTGGATATTGTATTCAAATATCTCTTCCAAGAATGGATATACTAAACCGCATGAATCATATTTGCAAGGTATTTGCTCTTTAATTCTTTTATTGATGTATCCCCATTTACCATTTCGCTTAACAGCAGCCAAACCATTACCAAAAGGACGAAAATCTTCAAAAACAGACTCTTTTCCGTAACCATGAATGATTAAATACTTATCAATTACGAACCAACGTTCACAATCTGGGGTAATACCAGCAAAACCATCTCGGAAACAAGTAGCATCTGCTATAGGCGCATCTTCTGGAAGAACCTCAAGGATATCATCACATCTATTCAGAGAATCAATTTGAGAAGCAGACAAGCCTTCTAATGGTTGCAAATAATGGCCTTCTTCATCAACAAAACTGTATGAGTCCAACATACCATCATACACTTGGAGATGCATAACTTGCCTTGCAACGCTAATTCCATCTCTTGAATAATCATAAAAGGTATTCCATATTCCTAAATCTTTAATCTTATTACCATTTCCATCAATAATATCATTATGAATAGTGTATCCATCTTTATTCCCAACGGAATCTCTAATAATCTCAGTATATGATCCGATTCCTCGACGACCATTAAATTTTGTTAGTGTCTCATATTTGAATTCTGTTCTTGTGTTTCCTAATGTATCAATATATGAACAACGAAGTCTACTGGAATTTAGACACATATCATCATAGAAAACGGGCTCGGCAACCATGTCCTTTACAACAGCCCTTCCATTACTGAAATAATCTGAATAATAATATTTGGCATCAATTAAATTCTTCCCGTTCGTGTCAATATATCCAGTTTTCCAAGTTATTGTGTCGTAATACATGGCTCTTTTATCGTAAAACATGTGTCTGGATAAAGCGTTACGACAACCATCCATATCACTCACGACAAATCCTTTTTCAGGCATGGATACATAACTAATAAGAGTAGGCTTAATCTCAAATCGTCCTGTCTTGTCAATGTATCCATATTTAACAAGCATTCTATAATCTTTGAATATTGAATCTCTTACATTTACTTCAAAATCTATAGAGTCTGGCACTTCTCGGTATATTGTATCAACGACAGCCATCGCTAATCCATTAACAAAAGGAGATACCCACAAGAATTTAGGCTCCATAATTCTATTACCAACAGAGTCAATATAGCCATATAGCCCATTTTCTCTGATAGGATATAAATATCCATCAAAATTCTTCTTTTCATTGCATGATACTATTGTCGATAATGCAACAAAGAAAAAGAACTTGAATATAAAAAGCCTATAATCTTTCATTTTACCTGCAAAATACTAAATATTATAAACAGAGAGTTCCTTACATCTCCCTTCATTCAACGCCGCTTCGACTTTAGAAGAAACGCCCCAAAATGTTTCCCATGTTTCCATTTCAACAGCAGTACCATAGCCTTGAAGGGCGGCTTGATGATTCAGTCTGTTTGCTTCAGCATGACTCTGTTTTACACCTTCTCCATTTCTGTATGCAATACTGAGATTGAAAATAGCCATAGAAAATTGTTTATCTGCCGCTTTCTTAAACCATGAGACTGCTTTAATATAGTTTTTTGATACATATAGCCCCTTGGCATACATATATCCTAATCCATTTTCTCCAAGAACACTTCCACAAAGGTTTTCTGTCCATTCGACCTTAATTCCCTTCGATTGTCCCCGCTTCGCCAACTTTTCGAAAATTCTGAATGCTTTTTCGTATTCTTTGTCATCAATATATTCACGTGCCTTAAGATATAATGAGACTACCTCTGTAATATCCTCTTTGCGAGATTTTTGCAAATTGAATAACTTATACGAGATCTTTGAAATATCATTCAATGCCCAAGCAATTATAAAGATGCCATATAGAGTACAAAACTCTTTATCTGTCATCAAAGGTTGTAACGCTGTTATGACTTTACTTTGGCTCAAATCAAGAAAATCACTTTCACTAAACAATAATCTGTCATTACCACCAAACTCATTCCATAGTACAGGTTTTAGAGCAATCGCTATCAAGGCTAATGCTATAGAAGCAATAGAAAAATCGTCAATGTGTTCATCAAACGCCTCCATTGTTCTCGACGGATGTCTGAATCCTGGACTTCCGATTTCTCGGGCTTTCTGTCCTTTCATTGCAGGAACATAGATTCCGTCATAGTCAACAAGTACTAGTTGCCCATCTTCTTTCATGATGATATTATCAGGTTTCAAGTCACCATGAGCAAATGGCTGAGTTATCAACCATGCCGCCATCTTATTAAACTGATAGGCAAGCATTTCCAAAGCAAATTGATTGTTAATGTTCTCTTTTATATAGACATCAAGAGTTTTGCCTTCAACCCAATCCATCAGCAACACAGGGAACTCATCTTCTTCTGAATTATCTGTATCTACAAACAATTCCTTTTCATAATACTTAATGGGAGTCAAATAATTGGACGAGACATACTCCAATTCATCAGCTATCAGTTTATAACTCTCATTCCGTCCTTCTTGTTCCTTTGTAAAACACTTGACAGCGTAGAGTTTTCCATTCTGTTCGTCCTTCATCTTGAATACAACAGAAAAACCTCCTGCACTCATAATAGGCTGTCCGTCATCACCCAATATTGGCTGTAGATAACTCAATTCCTCGAAGTTATCCTCTGCCGACCTGATGGCTTCTATATATTCACTTATTAATGGATAGTTCATTTCTGTAAAATATCTATCATGTATTGTTCAAAACCTTTTATGTATAACTTTATTTGAGGATTCTTATCAAGATAAAGCAAACTGCCATCACCTATAAAACTCGCCCCACCTATTCCAAAGCCTTTATAAGGTATTGCTCTTAATTTTTCATCAAATTGTTCGCCTTGGAAGAAATCAACGATTATTATCTCAGTTGAATCAAATCTTATGAATTTTTTTAAGATAGAATTAATATACGGATCACCAAAAGAATAGCCTACAATAACTATACGATTACAAGTATTGCAATCATTCATAAAAGCAGCGATGCCTAAGTTGAATGGTTCACTCATAACCCTTTGTGATTTGCTATATCCTGCAATTATTGGAAGAAATATTTTATTCTCACCAGGATTTCCACCTTGTATAATATAATGATGTTCCAATTCTATTGGGGTTTCAAAAACTGTTATGATACCATCAGAACCGTAATTGGTATATATTGACCCATGCAGATTAAAAAAAGTATAAGGATAGGTATTAAACTTGTTTAGATCATATTCATACTCAAGGTCATTATAACCTTCATAAAAGACTAAACCTCTTTTACTCGCTATTTGGGGAATAAGCCTGTCATAATTTAACGAATATATTTTTAGATTATTAAACTGTTTCTTGTATATCAAGAAATCAGCAAGAGCATCTAATTTATCTGGAAAAGGAGGAGTATAGTAATCATATTCCTTAATCCTTTCAATTATTTCGTTAATTGCTTCACTATAAATCTCCCATAATTCCTTTACTGAATCAAATTGGTATGAATATTTTGGTTCCAATAAGAGATATTGGTTTGCGGGATAAGATTCATATCCTTCATTTGCAAGTTTCCAATCAAGGAGGATTTCAAGCGATGACAATAAGAACTCAAAATTACCAATTTTTTTTGTCCTCGCAAAAATAGGTGCAAATTCTTTTTTACATATTGAATTACTCAACAACAATCGAGTTAGCTCTTGTGTAGTTGGGCCACCAAAAGGAATCATTGCGCCTGCTCCTAATAATACTGTCGTTTTCTTCATATATCAATTACATTTTCAATAACATGATATGAATCATAAACATTCATCCTTGCTTTTTTTCATTATCTATTATAATACCTTCTATAAAGATACTCTGAAATAATTCTAGCATTGCAAAGTAGAACTTAAAAATGTAGGATTAGCATTTATCATACGTTTTGTATTTCTTCTATGTAAATTTTATCTCGCACAAGTTTCTTAAGCCAAACGCCTCTTCCTTTTGAGACCAATAATTTCAGAGAATAGCCATAGGGATACGCTTCGTAGTAACACCCGTCAAAAGCATCAATCCCGATATAATTTATATTGTCATGAATAAATAAACATTTAAAAGGACAGCCATAAAAAGCATGTTGACCAATATGAGTAACTTCATGTGGGATTTGGAAAGATAATTCTCTAGATAGACATGAAATAATAAATCTTTTATTTTTAGTATATAATGTATTGTTTTCTATTTCATATAAATATGAATCACATATAATGTTTAATTGTCTATTATCAAACAAGACATATTGGAATGGGGTTTTCCCGATGCTTAATACTGTGGATGGTATTTTTATCGTTTGAATTGATGTGCACCATAAAAACGCAAAACTACCAATGGAAATCAAACCATTCGAAAATTCTAAAAGTTGCAGATTCCTACAATCATAAAAAGCATATTTCCCTATATGTTTTAGGTTCTCACTCAATTGAATTTTTTCTAGTAACTGACAGCCTTCAAATGCATAATCCCCAATAGTTTCTACAGTAGAAGATAGTTTAATATATTTCAAATCCTGCCCTGCAAAGGCATAGTCACCGATGGTTATTACCCCTTCAGGAACATCAAAATTCTCTTTATCGTATCCATAGAAGCCAATTAATATTTTTTTGTCGGCAGTATATAAGGTGTCATCTTCGAATATGAAATATTTCGAATAGCATGATATGTGAACGTAACAGAATACAAAAGGATTGCGCCCAATAAACATAACACTCTGGGGTATTATAACCTCCTTTACATAATTCCAGCCAGAACCATCTGAATAGTATTCTCCAGAAAATGCTCTATCACAAATGATTTCAGTACCAATATGTATTTCATATGGGTCGCACAAATATAAATATCCGCTTACTTCTATTAGTTTTTTTCCATCATTGGTATAATATACGCCTCTTTCATCTTTAATCATTTCGTTTTTATCTGCTTCATATACTTTTGTTAAGCTATACATCTCTGGAAGAGTTTGCTCATATCGCAAATTCATGATCGCAGATAGAATTGCATTACCAATACCAAAGTGAGTTAATGAAGAAATAAAAAAAGAGTAAGTTATGGCCAAATCATTATTTGACAGCATGTATTGAAGAGTATTTATTAATGGAGAATTGGAAATATCCTGATAATCTTTTTCTGACAATAATAATCTATTTATTTCTCCAAATTCTTCTAACAATAGAGAATTTATTGAAACGGATTTAAGAGAAAGAAGAATGGATGCAAGTGGGAAATCATCAATGCGCTCATCAAAATCATCCTCTGTACGATTAGGATGACGGAAATCGGGAGAGCCAAGTTCACGAGCCTTTTGACCTTTCATAGTTGGTACATACATTCCATCGTAATCTACAAGAACGAGTGTACCATCTTCACACACTAAGATATTATCTGGCTTCAAATCACCATGAGCAAAGGACTGTGGAATAAGCCACTGGGCCAATTGACTGAAACGATATGCTAACATTTCAAGGGCATACTTGTCATCAAGATTCTCACGCAGATATTTGTCAAGTGTCTTACCTTCCACCCAATCCATCAGCAGTACAGGGAACTCTGTTTCTATAGTCTGATCAGTATCCACAAACAGTTCCTTATCCAAATATCGGATGGGGAGAATATAAGGTGAAGAGACATTTTCCAGTTCCTTTGCAATCTCACGATATGCCTCAGCCCGTCCTTCCTGTTCCTTGGTAAAACACTTCACAGCATAGAACTTTCCACTTTGCTCGTCTTTCATCTTAAAGACCACAGCAAAGTTGCCACTTGTCATAATAGGCAATCCATCATCACTCAATACAGGCCTCAAATAACTCAGTTCTTCAAAGTTATCCTCTGACGATTTAATGGCCTCAATATATTCTGATATCAGTGGATAGTTCATACTTTCTACTTTGAATTAACAATCTTATCAAACCTCTCGCTAACCACGATCATCCAATCGGGGAGTTTTTTCATGGCCTGGTACACCAAAGCATCAGGCATCTTCTTGTAATAGGCGTATGCCATTGGGCCTGCAATAGCAGCAAGGGTATCTGCATCACCTCCAAGGGAAATGGCGAGTTTGATGCAGTCAACATAGTCTTTTGACTCCAAGAAACAGATCATGGCTGGGCCAACGGTACCTGCACATGTGGAGTTAAAGGTATAAGAGTCGTGAAAGTTAGCATATTTCTGATTGGCCCAGTCTGGATAGTATTCATTCAATAGATGTTCGCGCACGAAATCCTTATCTTTGCCATTTTTCAAATGGAAGATGGTGAGGGCTGTGGCAATTGCGCCTTTGATGCCCTCAGGATGGTTGTGGGTGGGAACGGCTGTCTCTGTTGCCATCCTGATGCATTCTTCTTCCGTCTTTGCCAGCCATCCAGCAGAAGAACAGCGCATAGCAGAGCCATTACCCAAACTGCGATAGGGCTGAGGCTTATGACTGGCCATCCAGAGTTTGAACTTGCTGCCAAAACCTGCATGGCGATGTTCGTTGGCACATTTCCAGAGGTTCATCGTCATATCCAAATTATCTATGAAGGCTTCAGCACAGGCAAAGGTAAGCACGGTATCATCAGTGAAGTGAGCCCTACTGCTGAACATCTTCACCTTATTATAATCTTTGATACGGTGTGCTCTCCCTTCGTAAGCACTCCCCGCTATATCGCCTATTGCCTCGCTAATCAAATAATTCTGCATAAGTCACAGATTGTTGGACGCTACAAAGATACAACATTTTTCTAAAAGAAAAAAGATTTCGGTCAAAAAATATATTTCACAAGGCTTGTGGATTGTAAAATACGTTTAGAATGGAATATCTCCATTTACAAGTTCCAATTCGAAGGTATCCATCAGTTTTTGGACTTCAACATTGGTTTGTTTAATCTTCTCCAAAAACAAAGGATCAGATGGAGACATATCATTAGTGATTCTTGACGGTACATCTTCTGGAGACTGACGGAATTCCAAATCTACTAATGATAACAGTTCTGTCATACTCGTATCCGTAGGGAGTTTGTATTTGTCATCAAGTGCCAGATAGGCGTATTTTCTAACGATTAATATACTTTGTTCACAAGATTCAAATTGAGACATTCCCCATTGTTTCAGAATGCCATATTCTGGACTTTCCATAACGTAATTATGTACTTTCCTATTCCATTCGTCAAAGAAACGTAATGCTTTTAGATGTTCCATCCTGAACAGATAATTATGTGCACGATTAATGCTCAGATTATTTGAAAGGTTATACACACTTTCATCGTAATTCATATGTGTCTGCTCATATATCGAGAAACCGTTAATGCACAAATCATGAACTATCTCAAACAGCATATCGATGGCCTCATCTTCAGATATCGTTCTTCCGGAATTACAAAGTACAGCCAAATAATCAACAGTTCTCAATTTACTCCTATCAATGACATAGTCAGGATCTTCCGCTAAACGAAGACTTATAAAATAAAAGTTTCTTTCGTCAGTGAACGATGCCATATTCTCTTTCACATAGGAAATGGGGAAGAAACGGATGATGGACCATGCGCACATCGGCTCGTGAAGTCTATCCCACACATCCTTCACCTTTGCCTCAAACGACTTGTCCCAATGATGGTAAAGTTTCGAATAGGCCCATTGTCTGTCAGACTTGCAAGAGTCAAGGAATGCCATTAGTATTTTCTTCTGGTCCTTCCAGTCAAGGTGTTCGAATCGCTTCTGAATCTCATTCCTTGATTCAGAGACTTTGCCACTCTTCTTATTGATGAAGTTCTTGATAAGTATGGCAACAGGGGTATTCCGTTTTTGAATTTCGTATATCATACCTTCGTACTTTTAAATGATTGGTGCAAAGATACGATATTTTTAGAATATGCAAGCGGTTTATCCTTTCACAAGGCTTGTGGAGGGGGAAATGATAAAGATGAAAGAATATCTGAACAAACCAAATATTATAAGAAGAATTTTCAAAAAGAGATTCGTTTGGGCGGAAAATGGGGCGACTCATTTGGGATTGGGAGTGAAGAGCCTGAGAAAACAAAGAGGTTATTTTGAAAATGGGGTGATATGAGTGGAGGCGGGAACAGGTCGATTTTGTGTTCCGATGATATGGGTGAGTTTCGTGTGATCACGCTCCAGAAGTTGAAAAATCAGCCTAAAAACTGGGAGACGTTTATGCACACCGGGCAGAAGTATGCCCTGAAACTGGGGCACGTTTATGCACACTGGGCATAGGTCTGTCCCAATTCTGGGGCAAAGTTTTGAAAGGTTATAAAGGCTTTATCTGCTTTTGTAGAGCCACTATATCCAAATGTGGAAC
>Ga0247609_10003218_pt1 | contig 16651 bp, 13 predicted proteins | sample 172DNAGHGlowgp2_FD_193487 | JGI IMG/M metagenome (GOLD analysis project Ga0247609, IMG submission 193487) | Sheep rumen microbial communities from Palmerston North, Manawatu-Wanganui, New Zealand - 1728 DNA GHGlow gp2 | ecosystem: Host-associated > Mammals > Digestive system > Stomach > Rumen ...
CTATCGTCTTTACGTCATTGTTCTTTTCTTGCATGACGCCGACATCAAAGTCAATGCGAATGTGAGTGCCGCCGAACGTCAGTTCGATTTTGGGGATGATATCTACCATGAAGTCATCGCGGAAATTCCCGACACTTGTGGAAGACGTGACTTCAATGAATAAGCGAAGAACTTGTCCGAAAACAATGGTCGGGATCATGGAGGCCGAGAACTTTACGTAACCATCTTCGCCTGTTGCCCCATCGAGAAAACCTGCACGGAGCTCGTAGTAGTTCGCAAAACATTTAGAAATAAAATTTTGCGTTCCGATGGTGAAAACGACAGCGCTTGCATTGACATCGCTCAAGTCCAGGTAACCGTCTAATGCGATAAAGGAACTGGGTTTATAGCGGTAGCGGCCTCCAAGGTCTAGGGCTGTACGGCTATCGTCTAATTTGTTGTAAGTATTGACGTCGAGTTTTGCACCGACGTCAAATTGTTTGTTGAGTCGGGTTGTAAAATTGAGCGGAAACAGGACGTCTGAATTGAATGCGGACCGAATTCCGAGACCTACACCGATTTTGGGGGAGGGGCGGCTTTCGGGGCCAAAAGTGTAGCGCATGTCCCATAAGTGGTCCAGTGCGAAAGCATTTGTTGCAAGGATGACAAATAATAGGCAAAGAAGGCGTCTCATGATTACCAAAGTTAGATAAATCGCTCGGTAAAAGCTAAATTTACATGCGTAAAATGGAGGTATTTGTGGTAGAACCGCGTCCAGAACTTTCAAAACTTTCCGATTACGTCCCGGGCAAGTCCATCGACGAAATTCGTGAACGTTATGGTCTTAAGAATGTTGTAAAGCTTGCGTCTAACGAAAACCCGTTGGGTGCTTCCCCGAAAGCGGTGGAAGCGTTTCATGAAATTGCGAATTCGTTGCACTTGTACCCGCGTGGCGATGCCCCGAAGCTCATTGATGCGATTGCAAAGATGTATGGTGTGCAGACGAACCAGATTGTGATTGGCAACGGTTCCGATGAAATCATCGACATGGTGGGCAAGGCTTTTATCCGCCAGGGTGACAATTGCGTGGGCATTACGCCGACGTTCTCCGTCTATAAGTTTACGACACTTTCGAACGGTGCTGATTTTATTGGCGTGGGTGAAGGCGAAGAAAAAGCTAGCCTTGATAAGCTTGCTGCAGCCATCAATGAAAAGACGCGCGTGGCTTTCATTTGCAACCCGAACAACCCGACCGGTCACTATTACACCGAAGCTGAAATTCGCAGCTTCCTTGCGAAAGTGCCGTCGAACGTTCTCGTGTTCTTGGATGAAGCCTATGCTGAATTTGCAACGGCTGCAGATTATCCGAAGATGGCTCCGCTGCTTTCGGAATACCCGAACTTGTTCCTCAACCGCACCTTCAGCAAAATTTACGGTTTGGCTGGACTCCGTGTGGGTTATGCGATGGCAGGCGTTGAAGTCGTCCGTGCCATGTGGAAAATCAAGCCGCCGTTTGACGTGAACCAGGCCGCTCAGGTGGCGGCTGTGGCTGCTCTTGCCGATACCGCTCACGTTGAAGCGACACGCAAGAACAACGCTGTTGGCTTTGAATACCTGAATCGCGAACTTGGTGCGCTTGGTTTCAAGGTGCTCCCGACGCAGGCAAACTTTATCTGCGTGCGCATCGGTGAACGTGCAAAGGAACTTGTTGCGTTCTTGGAACAGAACGGCATGATTGTCCGTGGTCTTACGAGCTTTGGAATGCCGGAACACATCCGCATCACGGTCGGCAAGCCCGAAGAAAACGAACTTCTCGTTTCGCTTGTCAAGAAGTGGGTCGGCTAGGAGCTTGCTATGGAAAATCGCGAAATTGCAAAGGCCGGTGTTGCTCCCGAGAATTTGGAACTCCTGAAGATTGCGCTCAAGACGGCGGAACTTGCCGAAGAGAACATCCTCAAGTTTTACCAGAACGATGTTGGCGTTGAATGGAAGGCTGATAAGACTCCCGTGACGATTGCGGACAAGGGGACGGAAGAACTCGCTCGCAAATTCTGGGCGAAGGAAACGCCCGGCTTTGGCGTCATTGGTGAAGAATTCGGCATTGAAAGTCCGGATGCGGAATACCAGTGGGTGATTGATCCGATTGATGGCACCAAGTCGTTTATCCATGGTGTGCCTTTGTTCGGAACGCTGATTGGCCTTTACCACAAGAACGTTCCGATTGCGAGCGTGATTCGCTTACCGGCAATGAAGAGCGCTGTGTGGGCAGTGAATGGTGGCGGTGCCTTTTTGGACGGTCGCGAAGTTCGCGCTTCGAAGGTGTCGCAGTTGAGCGATGCTCTCGTGCTATCTGGAACGGTCAACACGATGGAAGACAAGGGCTTTGGCGAAGGTTTTACGAAGCTCCGCCGCAGTGCCCGCTTGCATCGCGGTTGGGGTGATTGTTACGGCTATTACCTCGTGGCTGCAGGTCGTGCCGAAATCATGGTGGATCCGGTCGTTTCGCTGTGGGACATTGCTCCGTTCCCGCTTTTGATGAAGGAAGCGGGCGGCAAGTTCAGTACGATTGACGGCAAGACGGAACTCTTCGATGAAAACGGCAAGCCGACCGCTCCGATTTACGAAGGCTTTACGAGCATTGCGACGAACGGGCTGTTGCATGATACTGCTTTGGAAACGCTGAATGTGTCATTCTGAAGGCTGAAAGCCTGAAGAATCCAGTTGAATTAATTAATTACAAGATTTGACTGGATCCTTCCACCTTCGGTGTCAGGATGACAATGTGTGTGACTTTACTGGATCCCTCACGAGAGGGTGGTGCCCGCTCGGTGGCGGGCATGACAAGCTGTTTACCACATTGTTGTATAGCTTACTGAATCTGGGGCGAACGTGAATGTTATCGTCCCTTTTTTGGCGGTGTTGATGTAGGGAATGTTTAGCGAATCGAGGCGGTCGGTGACTTGTTTGTGCGGGTGGCGGAACCTGTTCTTGCGACCGCTTGGGATGATGGCGTACGTGGGGGAGACGGCGTTCAAGAACGGTACGCTGCTGGACGTTTTAGAACCGTGATGCCCGAGTTTCAGTACGTCGCTTTTCAGATAGGCGTCTGTTTTCATGATTTCTTTTTCGCCTTTGACGGTGAGGTCTCCGGTGAGGACGGCGGAATGCCCGAGTCCTTTGAGCCTAAGCGTAATGCTCCCTTCGTTCGCTTCGACGCAAACGTCGTTTCGCGGGTGGATTGTTTTCATTTCGAAGTAGTTTTCTTTCCACAGAATGCCGCGATGGATGTTGCGGATGGGGATGTCCCGTTTGCGTGCTTCGCTGAGAATTTGTTGCCAATCGGGTTTGCTCTCTTTCATGGAGCAATCGCTTGTCCAGAGTTCTTTGACGGGGAACATTTTCAAAATAGATTTGGCACCGCTGAAATGGTCCTTGTCGGGGTGCGTGATGATGAGTGCGTCGAGTTCGCTTACGCCGATGTGGTGCAAGAATGGAACGATGATATCCTTGCCTGAATCTTGGCGGCTGTTGTCACCGGCATCGATGAGAAAATGTCTGCCGGATGGTGTTTTGACGAGATGGCTGTCGCCTTGCCCGACGTCGATGGTTGTGAGCGTCCATGACGGGTGCAACACTTCGTGGTAGCTTTCGAATGCAAACAAAGCGGCGGCGATTAAAATGCATAAAAATGCGTACTTGCGGGCGATGTAATTCTTGTAGCAAACGGGCAAAAGCAGAATCAAGAATCCTAGCGCAAGCAGGACTGCTGGCGAAAACGGCCCGACGGTCATCGAGGCGGCGGCAGAGTCCGAGAGTATTCTCGTCAAAAGCGAGGCTAACCGCAAGAAGAATCTCGCAGCTTCGCAGAACGTTCCGCAGATAAAGTCAACGGGCGAAAGTTGTGCAAAAAGCCCTGCCTGCATGCCGAGTGAAATCGCTGGCACGATGATGATGTTCCCGAACCAGGCGAATGGCGAAAGCGTCTTGAAATGATGGATGAGGAACGGCGCTGTCGCGAGCGTTGCGCAGAGCGTGACGTATGTCGGGTCAATCGCGAATGCTTGGATTTTTTGCCAAAGCTTGTTTTGCTTGAGGCTTTCGGGCAAAAGCTTTGTCGGGTTGTGTGGCGTTCCGATGATGATTCCGGCGGTTGCGGCAAACGAAAGCTGGAATCCTGGATTCCAGATGACGCTTGGCTCCGGCAAGATGATGAGGAGTAATGCGACGCCCAAGCTGTTGAGCGTGTTTGCGGGTTTCCCGAACAAAGTGCCAATTTGCGGAATGGCGAACATCATGACCGCACGGCGGACGGCTGGCGAACCTCCTGTAACGGGAACGTAAATCGCAAGGAGCGTCACGGCGATGATGATGACGATTTTATGCGGAAGTCCGGTCGCTTTCAAGAAAATCATGAGCATTCCGGCGAGCAAAACTACGTGAAAGCCGCTAATAGCAAGCACATGCACCAGCCCAGACCGCTGGAAATCGCTGCGCAGCACTTCTGGAATGCCGGAGCGGTCGCCCGCCAATAATCCCATCAAAAGTCCGGTTTCAGCAGGGTCGAGAAACTTTGCGAAACGCCGTTGCAAAAATTGCCGGAATCCAAAAAAGCTCCGTTCGAATGTCCAATCGCCGCGATATGCGGTCCACCGTCTGAACTTGCCGTAGGCGGCGAGCCCCTGCGAATTTAACCAGCCTTGCGTATCGAACGCTCCGGGCACGCTTGGCGGCGTTACTGGATACCACGAAGCTTCGTAACAGATGGAATCCCCCGGCAGGGGAAGATCCGACAAATTGCGTTTCTCAGTCAGGCGTACCTTGTAATGAACTTCACTGGCGTTTTCATCATCATTTTCCGATACATTTACGATAAACGCTGTCCCTTTGGGGCGGGGAAGCCTCGATTCGATTTTTCCGCATCCGGAATTGCTGATGCTTCCATTTTCGTGAGCAATCTGCGGTTTTTCCATGTTGTAGCCTCCAATCCCCAATATTCCCTCGTGGACGACTATTCCTGCAGCCATAGTGATGAATATCACCCATTGAAGGTGTCGCCTGAAAAAGTGCGTGAGCAAAAACACCCCTCCAAGCAAGAAAACGGCGTATTTGAGCTCGTCGAGGGCGGCAATTGTTGCCACAAGGGTCAATGCGCTTACAAGGGCGGGTTTTCCGTCCAGTGGTGCAACGAGGCCTCTATATGCGTTAAATATTTTTTCTTTAATATTTTTTTTCATTTTCTCAATTCTTTTGTATTTTAAGTGAGTCTCTATTTATACACGCATTTGAGGAGTGTTTTGATCGGTGTTTTATGAAAAATGTTTGTAAAAAATGGATGTGGATTTATTGTTTTCTGATTTTTTTGGGGGCGAGCCTTTTGACGGCGTGCTCTGAGATTGTTGATGCCGATAGCGATTTTGTTTTACCCCCGGATTCGAGCCGGCTGATAGTCCATAAACTTTATCCGAACGATATGGCTAAAAATGATTCGGTGGCGGCAAATTTGGCTCGTGGCGTAATGCTTGTTGTTCATCCAAAAGCTTCTTATAAACTTTCTTTCGATGTGGATACGACTCAGCCGGTTCCGGAATTGCAACTCTTCCGCACTTTTCCCATTAAGGGTGAAACGGACCGTGTTGGGTTTACGAAGGTGCGTACTTTGACTCCTCAAATTATTGATAATCGTTATGTTTATTCTTTTACCTGCGCAGAGAATAAAATGTCGATATGGTTTACTTCGCTAGGTGTTGACGGGAAGTATTACGAAGGCGAGGTGAATAACATACATATGGAAGGAATCGGAGCCTATAGTGACCATATGTCGATTGACTTGATTGTTGTCGGTTCCATGGAAAAAACGGACGATGGAAAAAATATAGAGCAGTTGTCCCGCGATATGTTAGATATGTTCCGTAAAAAATACTATGGAGTGACGGTTGATACGATTTATGTTCGCTATGCCCATGATCATCCGACGCTTGGAGACAAGTATCCGCAAAATAAGCCTTGGGTGGCGGGAGTGAATTCGGATGATTATTTTGTAAGTGAATTGGCGGGTTGGCCCGAAGAGGGTCTTAGCAATGCATTGAATATTGTTTTGGTGCATAGCATAGGTGAAAATGATATCATGGGGTTCTCCCGTTTGTTCTCGGGTGTTATGGGGGCTGGCAAGGAAGGCTCCGTTGTTATCGGCGAACATGTCAGGAAATCGTCTGGCGAATTGGAACTTCTGTCTTCGAAAAGTATTGTCATGACGGCAATTCACGAAACGGGGCATTTCTTTGGTTTGCGCCATACTTCGACAACAAGGCGAGACATGAATCAAATGGTGACGCTGGATGACGGTTCAAGTGCCATGGTGGGCGATAACTCCAATGTCGAAGACGGGTTGGCGGATACGCCGTTTTGCAGGTACGTTCTGGAAAGCGGTCTTTATAAGCAGGCCGAAGAACATGAATTTGTTCGTGGAGATATCTATTATATGAATCGTCCGAATCATTTGGCAAAATCGAGCCTCTATTCATGTCCGGATTTGGATAATATTATGTTCCCTGTGACGGTGGATGATGGTCAGGAAGTTTCGTTTACAAAACAGCAAATGGAACTTATTCGCTCGTCGCTCATGATTTTCCCGCATTAAAAAATGAAAGCTTCTCAATTTTCTGAAAATGCGCAACTGATTGCGTTTGTGTTGCAAAAGGGTTCTGAATGGAATCCCGACGTTATTGAACTTCTTGAAAAAACGTGGGGGCCGATTCGCCACAAGGGGCGTCTCTTTGCGTTTGACAAGACGGATTACTATAAGCCTGAAATGGGTGACGATTTGTATCGCGGAGTCGTTTCTTTCGAGAAGGAAATACCGCCAGAGACGATTGCCGAAGAGAAAGAACGCAGTAATGCTCTGGAATTGACTACGGCTTCGGCTGATGCTCCAGAACTTCGTCACGTGAATATAGACATTGGCTATATGGATATGGACAAAGTTGTGCTGCCGAGCTATAAGCGCGGGCCGTTCAAACTTTACGCAGGAAAGGGAGTTTGGCTTGATATGCTTTTGACATATGCGAAGGGCGTTTTTCACCCGACATCGTGGGCGTTCGATGACTTTGTCAGGAACCCTTACCAACATGACTTGCAACTGATTCGCGAAAAGTTCAAGAAAGCGCGAAAGTAGTTTTGACTGGATTGAATTTTGGGCATCCTCAGAGACGGGGGTGCTTTTTTTTGTATATGCAACAGGGTGTTGCATATGTGAAATAATTGTGGTGATAAATTGTAAAAATGGCTAAATTTTATTAAAAACTTTAATTTTGTAGCATAAATCACTTGACTTTTTGAAAAAATACAAGTATATTTTAGGGTATGAAACCGATTGTCGAATATTCCGATTTCCGCAAGTACATGCGAGACTTCTACGAAGACCGCAAGCTGCGCTCCGCGTTTTCTTGGCGAGAGTTCTCCAAGAATGCCGGATTCAGTTCGCCTTCGTACATGAAAGTCGTGTGTGACGGCAAAAGCAAGTTGAGCCGAATCGGAGTGGATCGCACCGGTGCCGCGATGGGGCTTTCGGGCTTCGAGATGGATTACTTCAGGGCGATGGTCAAGTTCGGCCAAGCGGAAACTGACGAAAAGAAAATGTCCGCTTACAACGAAATGCTCGCGATCGCTAAGACGTACAAGGTCCGTACGTTGGAAGGCGACTTGTTTAAGTATTACGATTCGTGGTGCAATCCCGTGTTGAGGGAATTGGCGCCGATTATGCCGGGGGCGACTCCTGGCGAAATGGCGAAAATGTGCTATCCGGAAGTTTCTGCGTTAGAGGTCCGCGAGTCTCTTGATTTTTTGACGAAAGCAGGACTTTTGAAAAAGGTAGATGGAAATTTTGAACAGTCCGAAACGTCGGTGAAGGGGTCGTCGGATGCAACTCGGCTTGCCATGAGAGGAATGCACCGCGAAATGTCCAAATTGGCGACTCCCGCCTTGGAACTTCCGAAAGAAGTTCGTAATTTTAGTGGTGTTACCATGGGACTCTCACGTGAGTCTTACCGCAAAATTGAAGGTGTGTTGGACGAATGCCGCCGGCAGATCATCTCTATTGCGGCGGAAGAAAAAAACATTGAACAGGTTTACCGAGTGAATTTACAGCTTTTCCCGCTTACCAAGAACGTTAAGGAGGGCGATGATGAACACGTTTAAGAAAACAGTTTTTTGTGCTTTCGCGATGTTGTTCGTCGTCGGCTGTGGCGATACGGAAAGGCTGGCTGGAACATCCGAAGAGACGAATGATTTTGCGGAATATGTGTCGAGTTCTTCTGAGCATGACGAAGATATGTCGTCTTCGAGCAGCAAACGTGAAAAATCGAGCAGTTCTGTCAAAGTGTCGAGCTCTTCCAAGGTGACTAAGCCTGCCGAAGGGTCCTGCAGTTCACAAAAAATATCTAGCAGTTCACGCGTTGCTTCTAGCAGCTCCGTGAAATTGTCGAGTTCTTCCAAGATTCCGGAACCGGCTGATGGATCAAGTAGCTCTGTAAAACAATCCAGCAGTTCGCGTGTTGCGTCTAGCAGTTCTGAAAAATGGAGCAGTTCATCGGAACATGTCAATACGTCGCAAAAAACGTCTAGCAGTTCTGAACCCGGTGAAAGCACGCATACGCCGCCGACCGAAACCGCTGTGCCGAATCTGTATTCGTTGGACTATTACTTGAAATCGTTTGCGCTTGATAGCGGAAAATTTGATAATGGCGTTTTGTCTGCAAAAGTCGAACGTGAAAAAGGCGAAAGTGCACATGATGGCGAAAAGCCGCCTGCGGCTTCTGATACGGAATTTGACGGTCCTTGGCCGCACAAGTTTGTAAAGCAGAATATTGATGCGATAGGACTATATTTCCCTAATGCATCGAAGGATTATTCCGAAATAATCACTGCCATAAAGAATGAAACTTTGGATGAAAATTGCGGGCTTTACATGTTTAATGTCCGTAGTGACGGATTGTCTGCTGGCTTTGTCGTGGCGGATATCGCAAAGGATACTGTTACGGTGCTGGACATTGCGGCAGGGAACTGCGGAGCTTTGACTCCCAGCGATGTCGCAAGATTTCTGTTCTACTACTGTGGAACAATTGAAAGCTATCCAGAAATTGTTCATGTTACTGTTGAAAGTAATTTGTCTGCAAAACAATGTCCGAATTTAAAAAATAATGTTGAATGGGTGAAGGATAATTCCAAGACTCCATAAGATTTTATAAATAAAGGAGACTCATCATGAAACCGATTAAGCAAATCGGCGCTACCTTGGCTGTAGCCGCCGCGTTAGGAGTCGTCGCTTGTGATAATGAAAGCGTCAGTGCTCCCGATTTTAATGGCGCGAATTCTTCGGCTATTGAACAACGTAATCAACAGACTTCTTCGAGTTCATTTGCAAAACGCGAACCCGGTTCCAGCGGCGATGTCGCATTGTCGAGCGACGAAAAGATTGTAACACAGAGTTCATCCTCTGTTGCGATTTCCAGTTCTGGTAAAATTGAAACATGCAAGCATGTAACTGATATTGTGTGCGAACCATGCCCCCCAGGTGAAAAATGCAGTTGCCATCCTTGTGATTCGAATAAAGAATTTGAAAGCCGTGATTGTAGTACGGGTGTAGAACTTCATTGTGAAAATGGGGAATGGCTAACACCTAAGCAGTTCTGCCCTAATGGACGCTGGACGACCTCTTGTAACGGACTTATGCTCCATGATCCCGTTTGCTGTACAGAAAAAGAAACGTGCGTTGAAGTCAGCGGAAAAGTTTGTGCACCTTGTATGGAGGGGTATAAGTGCCCGTGCAATCCATGCGACTCTACGAAAGACAAGTCCGCTATCGATTGCGGTACGGGCAAGCCGCTTGTTTGCAAAGATGGAGAATGGAGCTTTTCGAATCTTTCCAGTGCAAGTGTTGCAGAAAAATGCCGCGACTTCGGTTCCATGTGCCCTAAATGCAACGGAAAGAATTGTCCACAATCCAATCTTCCGTGCAATCATTGCGATTCGAATTCCGATCAGCCGACAAGAGACTGCGAAACAGGAGTCATTTACGTTTGCGAAAATGATCTTTGGCAACCGAAGCTCGATGAAAAGTGCCGCGACTTCAAAAATATGTGCCCGCCGTGCGATCCTGTGGTAGGCTGCAATTTAACGAATGTTCCTTGCAATCAATGCGATTCAACGTATGACAACGCGGCACGCGATTGCGAAACCGGGATGACTTACATTTGCACTAATCGTCTTTGGGCTCCTCTAGAAAGCCCTTATGAAACATGCAAGCATATTACTGATTTCGAAGGAGCGGGCTCTGCATGTGTCAATCAAAATGGAAGTTCGGCTGTCGATTGCTTAACCAAAGGCAACTATCAGTGCCAAAATAACCGTTGGCAAAGTGTTTCTTGCTTGAATATCAAACCGGACGAATGCAAGCCGGGAATGGGTGGCTGCGGTTACCGCCTCTGTCAACCTGATGGCATCCGGGAAATCGCCGATTGCGAAAATAGCGTCGTTTACGCTTGCGACGGAGAAAAGTGGGTAGAGAAGAAAACAACGGGCAATCAGCGTTGCGCCCGTGGTGAGTTGGAGTATTGCGATGCCTGCTTCAAAGAGGGGAAATTTGAAGGGCACTACAAGTGCGAAGGTGGCAAGTGGCGGAAAATGGGCATGGGTGACGAAACCTGCGAACATATCACTGACGTCAAGTGTGAATTCGGAACTGTTGGCTGTGGTGCATGCGATGCTCCTGAGAATAAAGAAGTAAGGGACTGCGTTACAGGACGTGACTTTGTTTGCCAAAATAATTTCTGGACTGCGGTTGTTGTCGATTGCGACGCATTGATTCCTGAGTGCGGCTATAGCGAATATGATCTTTGCATGAAGTATAACCTCACGGAATACTGCAATGGCAAATGGCTGGACGAACCATGCGACACGGATTCCAGCAGGGATTTGGTCGTCTATGAAAACGGGAAAAAACTGACAAATCGAAGCGGCAACTACATCTGTGTGAACAACAAGTGGATTGAACGTTTCAGGTATTACGAATGCGGCGAAAAAGAAGATTGCGTGCCAGAATCCGTACGTTGTCAGGCAAGCCCGGCTATCGGTACCGCTTGCAATAACGAAGGCGTACCCGCCGAATTTGATGGCTGCACGCTCATTTGCAGCGGCGGTGCCTACTTGTACGCCCCGCCTCCGATGTAATCGTAGCTGGGACTGTAACACCTTGCACTTGCTTGCCTCATTTTGACCACTACGTGGTTGTGCTGTAAAAATAGAAATTTTATATTTTTCTATTATGCGCCGCTTTGTAAAAATGGGACTTTTGATATCTTTGATTGCAGCCTTTGTTTTAGGTTGCACAGATACTCTCGACTACACAAAAGACCGTTCGTATATTAAAGCGAAAAGAACATCGTTAGATTATTTTGATGGAGACGAGGTCTCTATAGAGCGAGTGTCATCGTATTCAAAGAATTCTGAATACGAGACATTTAAGATTAGTAATGCCAAGATTGGCAAAAAATTAGAAATGGATATTTATGGATGTAATGATGTCCATTGTCTTAGTGCTACATCCATTGTTTTTCATGATTCTTCTTTTAAGTATATTCTCGCTTTAAAAAAAGGAGAATTCCTTTTTTCAGAACCATCAGAAAAAATTTATACCGAAGAATTTGGTTATGATTGTCAAATAAAAGTCGCTGCGTATTGGAACTTGAAAATTGATACGGAATACATAAAAATTGATTGGCAGATGCTTGAAGCAGAGGAATTATGCGAAGTTTATTTATACAAATAATGCTTGCTTTGTCCATGCTTTTGCTGTTCTATGGATGCAGCAATGATTCGTCTGTTGAATATGTGGATGTTTCACATGTGTATGAGCCTTTGCCGCTAAATAATCGTAGCTTTAATGTGCTTGCAAAGCCTGTTGAATTTGGATATGTGTATGATGATTCCGTTGGTATAATGCCTTATTTGACTGTCGATTCGGTTAAATTGCAACAGTTGGATTCTATGCTGATGCCGCAGCCGAAAGCTCTGGAATTGCATTGTGTCCCTAACGATTCTTTGATTTGCCATTTTGAAAAGAATGATTTTAAATTGCCCTATATTAAATTGACCTCCTTTATCCATGGAAATATGGATTATATTGATTATCGCTCGGAACTTATGAAAAGTTATGGAATTCCTACAGGTGAGAAAAAAACAAAAGTGGTCAAAGGTATATTGGCGTCTTATGTTGACGTGGGGCAGGATTCCGTATATGAGTTTTCTTTGTATAATGTATTGTTGTCGCGAAAATTGTTGCATCTTGTTCAAAATGAAAAAATTCCTTTTACAAGTGCGAAAAAATCAGTGGAATTGAATGAATTTTTTCCGAGAAGAAAAGATAGCAGTGAAGTTTTTTTGTTCTTGACTTCAATCCTTCAGAATGAATATTTTGAAGATTTCGTAGATTCAATATCGCATTCTTACAAATCACCTGAGTCATGGAAAAATTCGAAATTGTGGACAACGATTGCGGATTCTATCATGGATGAGTATGGTTTTGGTTGCAAAAATAGAAATCTTTGCAAATATGTATATGGACTTGATGAATGTAGCGAAGAGTATTATACGGATACTGTCGAAAATGAATTAAGCAAGTATAATGGAACGGTTGTTGTTTGCAGTAAAAATATCTGGCGTCCTTATGATAATGTTAGAGATTCCATGGGGGTATGCTCTAGCTATAATAAGGGTGATTCTTTGTTGTATAGTGAAGATGTATATTTCATTTGTGATGGAGTCCGTTGGCAAGTTGCAGATATGCGTATGATAAATAAGATTTTGGGACCGTGTATTGATGGCGAAAATCGTTTGGAAGGCTTTTGGAATAACTATTATTATTGCGATGGTCGTGGGTGGCAACCCGCTTCTATTTTGGATCAGGTAATTGATATTTGTGGTGCTGATGTTCTGCCCCCAAAACTTGTTGAATATAAAGATACCGTTTTCTATTGTCTCGTAGAATCGCCTTGGAATAGTAGAAAATCTAGTTGGCATGTGGCTAATGAGGTGGAATCCTATTTGTTCAGACATGGTGGAAATTGTGATTTAGAAAGTGATACCTTGCAATTTGTACCTTATGGTAAATCAGGCTATGATGTATGGGGTTGTGCTTACGATTTGGAAAAAACGGAATATACATGGCGTAGATTTCAGTATCCGATTCCCTTGGAAACACGTTATGTCGAAAAAGGTGACAATGGAAACAAGTATGTTTATGGTTATCAAAGAGATTATTTCTTTTATATGTTCTCGTATGTGGATACGTTGTCCGTGGATACATCTTTACCTGATACTGTTGATTGGTCTCAATTGATTAGTGTATATAGTCTTTATGATCAGCATTTATATCCCGTTTTTTCGTCGAATGAACATGTATGGCTCAAGAGCCCTTTAATCAAATCTGTTTTGTTGAATGGAACTTGGGTCTTGGCGCACTGCCCAAAATTTTTCCGCTTTCCGAGTCTTGCTGAAGTTGAAATGTTCAAACAAGATGTTGGTCTAGGGCTTGTTTTGGATATACAGTATTATTCAGTGGGAGTGGAGTTTATGACTACGGATTTTGATGAAAATGGTGATCGACTTTGCGTTAAAATTCCTGAAAATGGTGGTATATTAAACTCTACGGTTGTTCCGTGTTCAAAAGATAAACCTCTTCATATTACGTGTATCAGTGATTAAAAAATGAAAAATTGCTCAAAAGATTTCTATTTGTCTGCACTTTTTTGTTTAATTGTTAGTGCTTTTTTTGTGCTGTTGACTGGTTGCACAACCCGTTTTATGAGTGTTAAGGAGGGTGATTTTGATGTGACGATCCCTCCGATTATGAAAGGTGCTGAATATGAAATGAAAGAAAATTCTTCTATTCGTCGTGTCTCGTTGGATATTCGTAGATTAGAAAGTCAGAAAACGAAACTTTCCAAAGTTAAGACTGGCAAAGCGATTGTTTGCGATTGGGATGCATCTTGTGGAAGCAGAACGGATTATTCCGAAGCTCTTGAACCTGGAAAAGCCAATATCAATTATGTGTACAAGTCCTGGCCGGTTGCAGTAAGCATTGAATGGCTAGAAAAAAGAAAAATTCGTTTTATTTCTTATGGAATTGGCCTTGATCCCATGCCGTATTTTAAGGTATCTGTTGGTATAAACGGATATTGGGGTGAATTTGGATTGGCTTCATATATCGGTTGGGATGCTAGTAATACCAACTATACATATGAGGGAATTTCTGCTTCATCTCCTTTTATCCAGTCTTGGCCAGAACCTACGCATGACAATTCGTCTTACAGAGGTTATCAATTTCATTTGCGAGGCGGTTTTGGCGGATATGCAACTGTTTTCTTTGGTCCTGTTGCTTTAACGTATTCTCCTTCGGTTCAATCTCCTTGGCTTTGGACGGATGATTTGGGTGGAGACCCTGCGGGCTATTCGGACTTAATTCCACCGAATGAATATAAACTAACTTTTGAATTTCCCGTTTATTTTTCGAATTATTTTGGCGCCACTTATACCTATCATGAAAAAATGCAGTTTAGTGTAGGGTTGACGGTTGTTAATGGAACTCAATTGAAAGAACGGTTGTATTTTGGTTCTGGTTCTATTGCGTATCTGTTTTAGAATTTTTTCTTAATGTTTTTTTGCACGGGTACTGACGAAACCATTCGATATTTTTTTCGGGTTCCGGTAAATAGCCGCAAGTATGGTCGTTGATGATTGGAGTCTCGCTTCCGAAAATGTTCTTTTTTATGGCGACGGTATCGAGGCAGTGGGTTGCATGCTGGATTGGTATAGGAAAAAAAATTTTTTCTTCCTTGTCGCTTGCGAACCAAACTGTTTTGTTATCCTCGTCGTAGCATATATCAGAAGATTGGATGAGGTTTTTGTTTCTTGCCCAGTAATATGTTGTTGAGGGAACCTTATGTCCTTGTTTGATGATAAACCATCGATTTTTTATGGGATGAACTGGTTCGTTTTTAAAGGAAGGATAGTATTTGAATTCTGGGAAGGAGTCGTTTGTGAAAGTATAGTGCCAGCGATTTGTTATTCTGGAGTTTCCGAATCGCATGGCTGGAATGTAAGAAATTAATGGAGCAAAGACTGCTATTGGATAGGGAATGAGGACTGCACCGGCGATGCCTGCCACCGTGCCTAATGCGATAGCTGTTTTTTGATTTTCGTATATTTTTTCAATTATCGAATCTTTGTGAAGTTCATATGTTTTAAGAAGCACGCCTTTGTATTTGATTCTTAGCTGAACTCCATTTAATGTGTCTGGAAGAATATCTTGAGAGAGAGGCGTCTCACCGATGTAGAGCGAGTCTAAATAAACGGCGAATATTGTTTCATCGTGGTTTTGAATTTGCAATTTGTGGGCTACAGGTCCTTTGCCAGCACATCCTAATAGTGCACACACGTAAAACGCTATCAAAAAGAAGAGAATATTTTTATTCATGGTGCAAAATGCTTACTTAGACTTCACACTAATAATATACGAAAAAATATTGCGCCTTATGAATTGTTCACTAAAAAAGAAAACCGGACTTTCGTCCGATGTAATAAAAGGAAAGCGGCGCTGTGGCGCCGCTTTATGCATGGTCGGTAAGTTAAGTACCTATTGTTCTATGGAGACTGCTAAATTTTCGGCCCTTTGGGGAAAGGCATGGGGTCATGTACGATGGGTCGCGGAATTTCGACTTGCGGAATTTCGCGTTTGTGTTTTTCCCATTCGCCTATACCTTTCTCGAGTGGGCCCTTTTCTTTGTTAATCAAGTTCTCTTTGGCAATACCCTTGTTTTCGTTTTGATTTTTGATGTTCGTTTTTTGCTGGACGATTTCTTGCTGAACGTCCTTGATTTCTGCCTGGGCGCTTGCCTTGATGTCTGAGAGAATTTGTTGCCTGGCGAGTTTGCGTTCTTCGCGTAAGCGTTGCCAGTCCTCTTTTTCTTTCTGTCCAAGGTCGGGGACGCTCTGCGTTATTTCTGATTTCTGCACGGGAGTCGCGATAGCAGATTCCGGCTGTGCGCACGGAACCGTCACGAATGCCGAGCCGGTCAGTAATGCGATGAGTGCGCTTGTGTTTTTCATAGCGTTAACCTTGAAAAGACTCGAAAAAGAAGGGCGACGTTTTTGCCGCCGCCCTGTGAGTAAGCTTGGAGGGCTTATTCAGCTTTTACAGCGGTCTTTTCTTCTTTGACTGTTTCTTTTTCAGCTTTCTTAGCTTCGATTTCAGCCTTGCGGGCTTCGCGTTCGGCCTTCAAGGCTTCTTCGCGTTCTGCACGCTGGGCGTCAAGTTCTGCTTTCTTGGCTTCCATCTCGGCCTTCTTAGCTTCGATTTCGGCTTTGTGGGCTTCGCGTTCGGCCTTCAAGGCTTCTTCGCGTTCTGCACGCTGGGCGTCCATTTCAGCTTTCTTAGCTTCGATTTCGGCCTTCTTGGCTTCGATTTCAGCCTTGTGGGCTTCGCGTTCGGCCTTCAAGGCTTCTTCGCGTTCGGCGCGCTTGGCATCCATTTCGGCTTTCAGCGCTTCCATCTCGGCCTTCTTAGCTTCCATTTCGGCCTTGTGGGCTTCGCGTTCGGCCTTCATGGCTTCTTCGCGTTCTG
>Ga0247609_10003219_pt1 | contig 16650 bp, 33 predicted proteins | sample 172DNAGHGlowgp2_FD_193487 | JGI IMG/M metagenome (GOLD analysis project Ga0247609, IMG submission 193487) | Sheep rumen microbial communities from Palmerston North, Manawatu-Wanganui, New Zealand - 1728 DNA GHGlow gp2 | ecosystem: Host-associated > Mammals > Digestive system > Stomach > Rumen ...
ATTGCGGAAGCTTCAGGCGGTGGCATAAACTATACAGCTTTAGCTTCAGCGATAGTATCAGCACTTACTGAAGTTGATACTTCCATAGTGCTTAACATAGACGGAAAGAACGTAGCTGATACAACAGCACCGTATATGAATACCGCAATAAATAAACTACAAGCTCGTCAGGAAAGACAGTTAGGCTTCGTATAAAGAGGTAACACATGGCAAAGACAAGACCAGAACTACCACAAAGTGCGTTCACAGTAAACGGTGTATGGTTTGAGGATATTATCCCTCACTACCATACGCTGAATACTGTTAATAGAAACCTTTTAGAAAAACAGCTCACACTTCGTGAAGCTAATACGGCTGATGGTGCTGTGCTGACAAACTCACGCTATCCAGTAAGAGAAATTGAAGTAGAGTATCTACTTGAAGCTGACGGATACTGGGAAGAGTTTCAGGACAGCTATCAGCTCTTAATGGAACAGCTTAATACACAGAACGCTGTTATCGTGTTTAATGGAGAGCCGGACAAATATGTTATCGGCTCTTTTGTTGCACCTTCACAGATAGACCAGGAACAGCACACACGAACTGGGAAATATAAGATAGTCTGTGCGGATCCGTTCAAGTATTCGGTAAATGAGTACATAGTGGCAGCGTCATCTAATCAATGGTCATTTAACTATGACGGAACTTATAAATCGCACCCTACATTTGTTTTTGACTTTCCAAAGACATTGGACGCTAATGGAGATAACACAGCAACTTCAGAGTGCGGTTATGTAGGACTGGCGACTCAAAGCGGTGCGGTTCTGCAATTCGGAGATCCAGACGAGAAAGACTGGGGTACAGTAACGGCACCGGCAATAAAGCCTATAGACAAGACATTCAAGAATGCTAATAGCTGGACACTAAATGGCTCTGCCACACTTGGTGCTAATTATGTTCAGACTGGTACAGTAGCAGCCAACAGTACAGATAACTATGTTTATCCTAACAGCTATGGTTCTGGTACAGAGTATCATGGGCCTTCCATTTCAAAGACATTCACAAACGCTTCATACAAGAACTGGAAGTGCAGTTTTAAGCAAGCATTCGGAGATGGTACAGACTCTGTGAAACAGAAGTATGGGTGTTTCCTTGCACTTGTATATAACAATAACAGCGGTACAAGGACACTTCTGGGCGGTCTGGAACTCCGTAAGACAGCCAAAAGCAAATCAACCAGTGTTTATTATTATGCCGGTTCAACTACCGCATTAAACTCAAAAAAAGCAATTTCAGTTGAATGCAAAAAGCTGGCGACATCTTCTATCACAAAACAAGGCCAGACAGTAACATTCAACTTTGGCGGTAAATCAGCCACAGCACAGCTTGACAGCACAAAAGCTGATTTACTTGCAAATGAGGTAGTATTCTACTTTGGACAGAAAAAGACTTCAGCTGCCATGAACAAGAACTATCTGTATAGTGCGAGAATGGAGCTGTTCAGTTATGACTATTACGGCAATATTGAGAACGTGTTCATGCCAGGCGATATTCTGACAGTAGATACACAGAACGCAGAGATCTACCTTGATGGTGGCGACAGCACAACACCGGCTAATAACATCGGTGCACTCGGCAACGACTGGGAAGATTTTGTGATAGTGCCAGGCACTAACCTTATACAGGCAGACTACAGCGACTTCACTACAGTACCACCTGACGCAATTATGAAGTACAGAAAGGTTTACTTATGATTCTATATTTTGCTAACAGAAACCTTGATATACTTGATACCGCTTCAACAGAGCTTCCTGATGGTATACGCATACTGTCAGACACCAAGACGGACAGCATAGAAACAGGATCTAAAACCTTTTCATGTACACTTGCACTTGATAACAGAACAAGACTTGGCATAGAAGAGAACTGCAAAGCCGGTAACTTTTTACTGCGTTCATCAGATGACGAAAACGAGTTTTACACCATCATAGAAAGCGAACTCAATACAGACAATGACGAGTTTAATATCTATGCGGAGGACGCTGGACTTGATATGCTGAACACAGTTGTACCGGCATTCACAGCACCTGTGGCACATGACATGAAGTGGTATATAAATCTCTATCTCAATGACTATGCCAAAGAATGGGAGATAGGCATTGATGAAAGTCCGTCAAGCACACAAAAGCTTGAATGGGACAGCGAAAGCACACTTACTGAACGTCTGCTGTCTATAGCTACTAACTTCAACTGCGAAATAGCATTTTCGTATTCTATCAAGGGACTTGATATAGAAAACAAGTATGTAGACATCTATTCTGAACGTGGCAACAAGATAGCACAGCACAACTACTACATTAACAGAGAAGTCAAGTCTATCACTACAAAGCAATCTATAGCAGACCTTGCTACGGCTTTTGAAGTCAAGGGCGGCACACTAAAGGGCAAATCAACACCTATAACACTTTCAGGTGCTAATTATTCGTCTGACGGAACTACAACTCATTCACCAAAAATACCTACCGATGATTATCAGATAGTAGGCTCACAGGTGCAATGTACATCCGCCAGGGCAAAGTGGGCGAGCCGTATAGATCCAGACGGATTATTTGTACGTCAATGGTCAATGGACGAAACCAATACACAGACATTGTTTTCAAGGGCGGTCGCAGAACTGAAAAAAGTTATAAACGGCTCTACTACATACGATGTTCAATTTAATGAAATGCCAGATGTAAAAGTGGGCGACAGAATAAACATCGTAGATGATAAAGACGAGATATACGTTGAAGCAAGGGTGTTGAAGCTGACTAAATCGGTCATAGCCGGAGAAGTATCAGCTGAACTTGGCGACTACATACTGAAAAAGTCAGGTATCTCTGAAAGACTACAGGCACTATCTGAAGCGGTCAGAGAACAGGCTTTGTCTGCTACTACCATTTCTATAACTTCCACTAACGGAATGAACTTTACTAATACCGACATAGATACCACATTACAAGCTACTGTATTCTATGGCGATGAAGGTATCATAACGCAAGTAAGACTTGAGGAAGTGTTCGGAAGCGGTGTAGCGGTCAAATGGTATCGCAATGGCACACTTGTAGGAAGTGGTTTTACATACTACGTTAATTCAGCTAATGCAAGTGAAACATATATTGTAAGGGTAGAAGTATGACGGTAAGAGCAGAACAAGAGATAACATTAACAAGGGTAAATGACGGAGATAACGGAGTAAAGGTCTTTGACGGAACAGCTGGAAGTGTTGTAACAGTTTCAAACGCTTCAGCTTATCCAGCACTTGAGCTTGTCGCAGATATTATACCGATACAGCCTAACGACTATGACAGCGTATGGGTTGGCGGTGCAGGTAAAAATATTTTACCGTTTCCATATAAAGGTGGGGCAAGCCTGTCGGCAAACAATGTAACTGTAACAGTAAATGCCGATGGCTCCGTACATGTAAAAACCAACGGCACGGCTTCGGCACAAACACAATTTAATTTGCGTGCAAGAACAGACAACGATTGGTATTTGCCAAACGGTACATATAAATTGTCAGGGTGTCCGTCAGGTGGCTCATCATCAACATACGAAATTGGAATCAACAGAACACAAAACGGTGCGAATTATGTAGTTGGTCACGATTACGGGAGTGGTGTTGAATTTACAGCGAGTGATAACACACAGCCGTATGGCGCATATATTATGATTCGTAATGGCGCAAGTATTGACGCTACATTTTATCCTATGTTAAGGGTTTCTACCGCTACAGATACTTGGGAGCCTTACGAGAACATCTGTCCAATATATGGACACGACCATTGCAATGTTGTGGTATCGCCTACGCTGCTGGATACAGACGGAACAACATATACTACTAACTTTCCACAAGTGGTCTATGGCGGTACGTTAGACGTTGTTAAGGGCATACTGACAGTAACGTATGACAACATCGCTTCGTACAATGGCGAAACACTTAACGGAGAGTGGATAAGTGACCGAGATGTATATGCAAGTGGCACAACACCGACCACAGGTGCTCAAGTCGTATACGAAGTGGATACACCGACAGTATACAGCGTATCTCCAAAGGATATTGAGCTTATTACCGGCACTTGTAACGTATGGGCGACTACTGGCGATATAACAGACTTTCGTTACGCTGAAATATCACCAGCAACACTTGAAACATTCGGAGAAGCACGAAAGATCGCTGTCAAATATGTAACCGACATGGGCGATGACGGAATTATTGTCCACCCTGAAGGCGACACTTCCAACTATGCCAAAATCAATGCTGAGGGCATGGACATTGTTAAGAATGATGAGAGTACGGCTTTTTACGGAGATTATGCAAGGGTAGGGAGCGAAAGCTCATCAAGAATAATGATTTACCCTACAGACATTTCTATGCTCAATCAAGATGGAGCAGAAACATTCAGGGTCAAGACATTAGATAAGACACGTTCAAGGAAAGTATATAGGAACATCGGTTACTGGGTAAATGCACTTGGTACTGGCAATTTAGATATTGCCGACATTATGGCAGAGATACCGAGTGCTTCATATTTCTACTTGTATGTTACGGCTAATGGTTCACCTGAAGCAACAGAGCTTCAATTCCAAAAGGGGACTACCGCTACAAAGACAGCAAGTTATGGCGGTGGAAGTGTAAGTATAACATATAACGGAACAACTGACATTTTTGCAGTAGACAATACTTCCAGCTCTGACATATCTACCATATTAGCGATAGCATGGGTAAAGTCAGCAACATGGTCAAGGGTTGAGGTAGACCAGATACCATTAGATTATGTTGTAGATCAAGGACACAATACAGATGGTTGGGACTATGTTTTATTCGCAAGTGGCAGAGCTGAAGCGTGGCTGACAGTTACATGGACAGGCACTTTGTCAACATCTAATGGCGGTTGGTACTCCACTAATGAATCTGATGGTATTGCTACAGCTAATATGCCAAGTGAAATATTTGTAACAGCAAACAACAGCCAGCCTATATACAGAGATGTTACCGCATACCAGGATATGTATGGTTTATCCTCTGCAAAGGCTAACGTAACACCTGTTTTATACAATGTTGAGAACAGTTACTCAAGCAGATATTTTGGCGATGTTCAGCTTATGAGAGGTAATTCGTATTCAACATCAAGAACGTATGTTATAAACTGTCACGTTATGATACCAGCTAAATCTAACTGGCAAGATTATATATAAGGAGAAACTATGAACTTCGGGACAAAACTACGAACAGTGCTTGCGATAGCCACATCGCTGAACACAGCACTCATGGCAACAGACCTTACAGGCTTCCATAACTCAACAGTAGACATCATCTATAAGGTGGTGTCTATTATTTTGAACTTCATTATCGTGGCTTGTGTAACGTACTACAACAATGACTACACAGAGGAAGCCTGTATAGGTACTGGCATGACAAGACAGCTCAAGGCAGAAAAAAAGCCTGACTATGAAGGCGAAACTTTCTTTGATAGCGGAGAGGGGGAACTTGACGATGACCAGTCCGATCTATAGACAGAATGACAGCAGATGGTCAAAACTTCCGTATCCAAGTAAACCTTACAACATCGGTAGAAGTGGCTGCGGAAACTGTGCAGTAAACCATTGTGTAATGGAAATGCCGAAGTATGCCAACTACACACCAGCTTCAACAAGAAAAGTCATGCTTCCGTATGCTACCAGAGGTAACGGAACAAAGTGGGCTGGTATCAAAGCTGGACTTGAACATTATGGTTATAAGGTCAAACAAATTGGTAACGGAGTTATAAGCAATCCGTCATCTGTATGGACAGAACTCAACAAGGGTAATCGCATAGGTGTTATCCGTATGGTATCAGGTAAGCGTGGTGGGGTACGATGGACTTCATCTGGACATTACATTATGTTTCAGGGATACAAGGTCAAGAACGGAAAGCACTACTTCAAAATCAAAGACAGCGGATTTCGTCATAACGATGGCTGGTTCAGTTATGAAGGCACTATGAAAGGTATGTTCGGTCCGATATTTATAGCTGAACGTAAGGATCCGAAAATCATGGCCACCAAGAAATACAAAGGCGAACTTCCGACTACCACTTTGAAACTCGGCTCAAAGGGCGAAGAAGTTAAAAAGTGGCAGAGATTCCTCAATCACGTTTACGGAGAAGTACCAAAGGCTAATCCTGTAACAGTAGATGGCAAATTCGGATTAAAGACAGACGCATGGACAGGGTGCTTCCAGTATCAGAACAATCTCACAGAAGATAGTGTAGTAGGGAACAATACGCTGTCAAAAGCAAGGACTTTCGGAGAGTAAAACAATGACTTATTTAGAATACATTATCCCAGCTGTAGCACTTATAATTGTACAGATAATAATTAGTGCAAAACAGCAGAGGGTACAAGATGTTCGTTTTGAGATGACAATAAAAGAGATCCGAGATGACATTCAGCGTCTGGAAGCTGCACAGACTAAACACAACAATATCATTGAGCGTGTAGTGATCCTTGAGCAGAATGACAAGGCTCAATGGAGATATATAGACGCAATGAAGGACAAAAAATAAGGTACAGAGCGACTACACCTACACACATGAGAAACGATTTAGAAATAATAACAAAACAGTTTCCAGCTGAACAGAACGTATTAAGAGTGTACGCACTCGGCGATATTCATGTAGGTTCTGAACAGTTTGACGAGAAGTCAGTAAAAAAGAAACTGAAAATAATTGAAGAGGACAAAGAAGGTGTACTGTGTCTTTGCGGAGATCTCGGCGACTACGGACTAAAGAACTCCAGAACCAACGTATATAAAGCCACTATGCAGCCACAGGAACAGCAACGTTACATATACGAACTGTTTTATCCAGTAAAAGATAAGATAGTATCGGCTGTGCCTGGCAATCACGAAGAGCGATTAACCAAAGAAGTTGGTATCTGTCCGTTATATGATCTGTGTGTTCTGTGGGGTATTCCGGACGTATACCGAGAAAACGTAGCTATAACAAAGTACATCTTTGGCAATCAGGGCAACAAACAGCCTAACGTGTTCTTTGGTATAACTACGCATGGTTCTACAAGGGCGAAACACAAAAGGTTCATTGCGTGTTTTGAGGGTATAGATTTTGCCATATCAGGTCATATGCATACACCTGAATATTCTCCGCATGGAAAAATTCGTGTAGACAGAGTGCATGGCAACGCTACTCATGTAACGTATAAAGAGATAGTTGTGGACGCTAATCTGTCCGTAGGCGGTTACGGCATAAAAAAAGAGTATGAGATACCGCCACAGCCGGAACTACAGTATCTTGAACTTGCGACAGTAAGAGAAGGGAACAACTCAAGAACGCTTCATAGGATAATGAATTATCACACGATACAGATTATCTAACGATATAAAAAAACCGCTTAAATCGGCGATTTTAAGCCTTATATTTGATTGTAACGTGCGTACTTATACAGTTTGACATTGTATGGGGGTTTTCCGTAGCACGTTATGATACCAGCTCTGCAGCGAAAAACTGAAATGTAGTATTGTTTTGGTTCAGTAGATTTTTGCCTCCACAGCAGAGCAGAAGAGGCCTGTTAATTCAGGCCTCTTTTTTATTTGATATAAAGTTTTGCTTTGTATGGAGTTTCGCCTTGCAGTATTGTTTCGCCATCATATTCCTTATATTTACCGCCATATATTTCAGCCTGGCAATCTTCTATGTTATCAAGATCTATTTTGTTTTGGTCTTTTCGTGCGATATATCCTATTTTTACATCATTAACATATACAGCGATAGCATTAGCGTCATATTCGTTATCAGGTTCAGGAACAAGCATAGCCGGATAGCGTTCTACTTCATACTGATACACACGGCCATACACTTCTTCAATAAATGCCTTCTTTGATAATCTATAATCTTCGCTTTCATCATAAAGAAGGCTTTTTAATTCAGACTGGTTATAATCAAAACCTGATACAAAGTATTCACTGTATTTAGGGACGGTATCTCCCTGAAGCTTTTTCATATAGTAGTTATAACCGCCTTTAATATCTCTGCACGTTGCGTCCTTGTAATTATCTTTTTCGTTTGGATCAAAACCTAACTTTTTGAAACACTTCAAACATATTGCTCCATCGGAGAGGGGAACATACTTTTTAAACATTCCCAAAGAAGCACCACAGCATTCACACTTCATAATCTTAATATCCTTTCATAAAAATAATATTGCAAAGGGTAATACTTGGTATTATAATAACAGATGTAAGGAGAAAAAACAATGGCAGAAAAGAAAGCGAAAATATGTATATCAATAGATCCAGAACTATTGGCAAAGATAAAACAAATGGCTGAAGCGGAGAACAGACCACTATCTAATATGTTAGAAGTCTTACTCCGAGAGCAAATAGAAAAGTAAATAGAATAGGTGTATTCTATACCTAACTGTTCCGATAATCATAATTTTGGAGCAACAATTAAGAGGGTAGGGTATAGAATACATCGCAACAGAAAGGCGGTGTATTTTTTTATGTTACAGACAAGATTTGTCTATGGTACAGACTTGGTAGATCTAAACCAAAGTCTTAACAAGGCTTTATCTGAAATCAATTCAGAAAAAGTGAATGTGCAGTATTTTCTGGACAAGTACATAGCAATTATTGAGTATGGCATAGAAGAAGAGTACAAAAAGGAAATCTGCTGTGATTGTGCGTACTGGGACGACAGCCACAACACAAATAATTTAATCGGTATTTGTCAGCTCTGCGGTAAACGTAAGAGGTTTTCAGACAAGGCCTGTCCGAGTTACTTGGATAAAAGGGCATAGGGGGTGTAGTAATGAGAAAGTATCGTATCAGAGAAAACAGCATACTGGATAACCTTATAAAAGCACTTCCGGCAGCGGTAATCCTGACACTCGTTATAGTTATGGCTGGTCTTGGCAATCACTTCATTGACGGAATAGGGGTGTAAAGATGACACAGTATGAGAGAATACTTGATTACCTTGACACCTTCGGTTCTATCACTCCAATGGAAGCATTTTTGGACTTGGGCATAACTAAACTGGCTACAAGAATATCAGAAATGACAGCTGAAGGCATGGAGTTTAACAAAGAACGTGTCAAGGCTAAAAACCGCTATGGCGAAAGCGTAAGCTATATGAGGTATTCAAGGAAGGAGATTTAAATGGAAGATTTACTAATGGATTGTATCAGCGAGCTGTGTTTAAAGTGCGGTAAGTACGAAACATCACACAATGGAAGCTGTGACGATTGCAGATGGTATGAGCTTAAAACTGAAGGCTATAAGCGTGACACTGATACCATGCTCGCCATAGCTGAAGATCTGATAGTGAATTGCGAAGCTGAAGAATGCTATCGCATAGAAATAGACGAAGCCGGAAACGAACACAAATATCCAAGCTGTCCGTTTTTAGATCGTGATGGCGGTTGTAAGATTGAAGATCCGACTTCATGGAGAATATAGGAAGGAGTGCTAACTAATGGGATATACCTTAACGAAAGAACTTATAGATGTTTATAATTGGAGACCACTTGACAATGAAAAATGTTTTTCATTTGTAGACTGGGACGCAGCAACTTTAGGGAGTGATGAACTAACACGCAGAGAGAAACGAATTGAACGTGGAAGGCCGAGATATGAAATCAGTTTTTACGTGATCCCTAAAAAGGGGAAAAGAGGAACGTGTATAAGGCTTCACTTTGATGATAATGCTGAATACATCAAGACCGAAACATGGTCATCACTTATTGGTAAGAAAGAGCTTAAAGCTATAGTAGATGATGCTTTTGAATATCTTATAAAAAATGGGTGGGTAAGGAAGGAGAACTAAATTGAACTACGAAGAATTAACAATGGTCAATGATGACCTTAAATCGGTAAAGATACAAGGCAAGCCATATGTACAAGTCAATGACAGAGTACAAGGCTTCAGACAGCTTTTACCGATGGGAGATATAAAAACTGAAATGGTCGTATATATCCCAGATGACTACTGCGTGTTCAAGTGCGACATATACGATGAAGATGGCGAACACTTATCAAGTGGCTACGCACAGGAGAACATTGACAAGAATAGAAACATAAACAGAACCAGTATGCTTGAGAACTGCGAAACGTCAGCTGTAGGCAGAGCGTTGGGCTTCCTCGGTATAGGTTCTGTGGACAGTATCGCTTCAGCTGATGAAGTGAACAAGGCTATAAACAAAGGTAAAGAGCTTGACGAGAAAATAGGCGATGACCTGGCAGCCGATTTAGTCATGGATCTGATGAGTGCCGGACAATCTCCTGACGTAGTAGTCAAGTATAACAAGGTGGCTGATCTGTCAGAGCTGACATTTGAGCAATATAACAACGTGCGGAAAAGGTATCTAAAGAAATGACAAAGTCCATACTACAACAGGAAAAGGAATGCTTCGTTACTCATGCTAAATATGGTCTGCACAAACATCATATCTATGGTGGGCCGAACAGACGCATATCAGAAGAAAACGGTTTTTACATTTATTTGATACCGAAGCTGCACAATATGAGTAACGAAGGTATCCATTTCAACAAGGACTTTGACCTGTACGTTAAAAAGCTGTGTCAGGCTGAATATGAAAAGACACACACCAGAGCAGAGTTTATGGCTCTTATAGGAAGGAACTACCTATGATTGATTTAATGAACGAGCTGAATAGTCTTAACTCGGCACTATCCGCTTCAATACGTCAGCTGGAAAAGTACGGACAGGAAAGAGCTGAAGCAGAACGTGATTATAAGATTGCGTTGCGATCTGAAGCTCTGAAACTTCGTGAGGAACAAATGGCTGTCACTTTAATAGATAAGGTGGTATACGGCATTCCAGAAGTCGCTAATTTACGATTTAAGCGTGATATAGCCGAAACAATGTATAAGACATCACTTGAGAGGATAAACACGTTAAAACTACGAATACGCATTATAGACGCACAATTAACAAGGGAATGGCATTCAAATGGATAATATAAAGAAATTAAAAACACCATGCTTCAACTTCTACCCTGAAAGCTTTTTAGGCGGTATCAGAAAGATGACCGATAAGGAAGTTGGGATCTATATCAAGGCTCTGTGCTATCAATTCAACGAAGGTGCTATTGATGAAGAAGAGTACCAGGCCTTCCCTAAAAGGGTTCAGGATAAATTCATTCTGACTGAAAAAGGCTATGTAAATCCAAGACTTGAGTTTGAGCGAGAACGTAAGGACAGATACAAAGCTAACAGAATGAAAAATTTAGAAGGTAAACCTTTAGAAGAAAGATTGAAAGCAGCCGGTGTAATCAAGTGATTTTTATTTATCCCATATGGGAACCCTTATGAGATACCATATGCAATCCCATAAGGGTGTCCATAAGATAAATAGAAATAGAAATAGAAATATAAATATATATATTTATTTAAAAAAGGAGAAAAAATGAACAAGGTATTTTTGATAGGAAATCTGACCAAAGAACCAGATGTTAAATACACAGTAAGTGATAATCCTACTTGCGTGTGTAAATTCAGTTTAGCGGTCAATGATGGCTACGGAGATCAGCAGAAAACCAGCTTTATAAACATAACCGTTTTCGGTAAGAGTGGAGAGAACTGCGAGAGGTTCTTGAGCAAGGGAAGTAAAGTAGCTGTAGAAGGACATATACAGACCGGCTCTTACGAGAAGGACGGAAGGAAAGTATATACAACAGACGTTATCGCAAAGAGCATAGAGTTTTTAAATAATGCTCAAGATAACAGATTGCCTTAAGGGGGTGTAAACATGGGAGTATTAGATAGATTGTTAAATCAGGACAGCTTCACAGAAGCCTTTGACAAGTTACAGGAAAATCATAAGAAACTTGTATCAGAATATGAAACACAGAAGGCGGTCAACAAGGAACTGGCAGAAGATTATATCCGCCTGGAACAGAAGTTAAGTGTGCTTGAGTTAGATCCGGAGCAACACATAGAAGCCGAGATCGAAAAGCGTACACTTGACCTTGAAGCCGAGTACGAAGAGAAGATGAACCATAAGTGGTACGGCATAGGCAGACAAGACGCTTATAGAGAAATGGGCATCAGAAGCATAGAAGCACACGAAAGAGGTAATATCCTTGTTCAGCTTCCGAATGGCGAGATAGTTGAGCAGATACTTGATATTGAAGATGTTAAGCCAAGTGTCGATGGTGTGGTATCTGATGACGAGATACTTATAGATGATTTGGTGGAGGTAGAGGAATGAATATAGATGACAACACGCAAGCGAGAGATACCCTGTGGAATATGAAAAACTCATTTGAGAACCGAGCAAGAAGTCTATACAACTATGGATACAAAGACGGATACGAACAAGGGCTGAAAGACGCATCGGGCGAGTTAATTAGAAAAATACTTGAGGAAAAGGCGGTGGTGCAGAATGAGTGACTTAATAAGCAGAGCCGATGCGGTCAAGGCTATCCGCAAATGTAAGTTTGATAGTGATATGACGTCATATTGGTACAGAGGTATGGAATGCGCACAGAACATTGTTGAGCAACTACCATCAGCCGAAGCCGAGTGGATTCCGAGAGAACACTTTGACGTTCTAAAAAAGAATTACGATATGTTGGCTGGACTTTTGAAAGAGGCAAAAGCGAGAGCAATAGGAGCATGGATCCCATGCAGTGAGAGGTTGCCGAGCGAGAGCGGTGATTATATTTGTACTATTCCACTTAATGCGGAAGAAACCTATACAGAAGTGCTGACATTCCATAAAGGCAGATTCTACGAAGATGATGACGAATGGGGAGCAATATATCATGACGATGTCCTCGCATGGATGCCGTTACCGGAGCCGTATGAAAGGAGCAACAATGAGTGACTTAATAAGCAGAGCCGATGCAATAGAGGCACTCCGTGGATTATTTGATATGAGGAAAAGCAGAGCGAAGGTTATCGTGGAATGTTTTTCAGAACAAATCAACACACTCCCATCAGCCGAAGCCGAGTGGATTCCGTGCAGTGAGAGGTTGCCGAGCGAGAGTGACTACTATTTGGTAACAATTATAAATGCGTTTGACGAAAAAGAAGTTTGCGTTATATGGTTTGCTCACAGTTACGGTATATCAGAATGGAGAGAAATAATTGATAGTGATATTGTCATCGCATGGATGCCGTTACCGAAGCCGTACAGAGAGGATGGTGAAGCATGAGATTCGATTATTGCAAAGCAAAATTGCATACAGCGTGCGGAGAATACAAACATGACCATTGCGAGATGTGCAATATAGCAAGAGCGTATCAGCATGGTTGCGAAACAGCACAAGAGGATATGTCCAAGACAGGGTGGATTCCAGTAAGCGAGAGGTTGCCAAAAGAAAATTCGAGATATTTAGTTCAAATGAGTTATGGAATAATGCAAGTGTTAAGTTGGGCAAATATCTTGGAAAAAGTAGACGATTTTGATTTCTATAATAAGAAACATGGTGGTTGGTATGAACTTGACAGCGAGTGGGGATATTGTGAAAGACACGAGGTTATTGCATGGATGCCACTACCGAAGCCGTATAGAGAGGAGAACGAAGCATGGCGATGATAGAGATACCGATGAAGCGTAGAGGAATAATCTACTGTTCAGATTGCAAGTTCAAGCGTCTGTATGACGAAGGTGATACAAAATATTACTACTGTGCTTTAGAGGACAGACCAAACAGGAACTGGAGCGTAGATGACACAGATTACTGTTCTTGGGGAGAGGAAAGCGAGGTACAGAATGACTAGGGAAGAAGCGATAGCAACACTTGAAGATATTATTGAAACATACCGAAATGATGAAGAATATAAAGATTGGGTTGAGGCTTGTTCCTATGCTATCAATCTAATTGTAATGAGGTGGGGAAAATGACAAGAGAAGAAGCAATAACGATATTAACCGAAACACAAGTTGTTTATTTTGCACCAAATGGCAAGGAGAAAGTACAAGAAGCACTTAACATGGCAATAGAAGCACTATCCGAGAGAAATATAGCAAGAGACATTGCGACAATCCTTGAAAACGAGCAAGACATGAGAGTGATGCTCCAGAACGCAGAAAGACCAAAGGGCGAGTGGATTGATGTTGAGAACGAACCATATTGTGAGTGTAGTGTGTGCGGATCGTACATAGACAACCTTGATGATGACTATGCGTTCTGCCCACGCTGCGGAACGAAAATGAAAGGCGGTGCGGAATGACAAGAGAAGAAGCAATACGATTGCTCCTTGTTGAAAAAAGTACAATCATAGAAGTTGATGGGAACAAGGGAGCAGAGAAAATGATACAAGCCTACGACATGGCAATAGAAGCACTAACTAACGTGCAAAATATGCACAAAGGTGAGTGGAGAACAGGCAAACCGAAAAAACAAGGGGAGTACACTGTCACTGTTAAGTCAATGCGTGGTGGCATGGTTGAGTTGCTTTATTACGGGAAACCAATTATGCCAAACTATAAAGTCAAAGGAATGTGTTGGTATCGTAGTGATGACGAATGGGGCGATGTGGTATATGACGATGCCGACATACTCGCATGGCAACCATTACCAACACCATATAAGGGAGAGTGATGATGAATGACAGACATAACAACATATTGCGATATTATAGCAGATTGTAAAGATTGTCCGATGTACGGTAAATCTTGTTGCGGAGAAAGGAGAACGGAATGATATTAAGTTGGGTTTTAATAATAATAGTTGGACTTTTAGGTATAGGCGGTGCGGTTTCGGCAATCGTATTTTGCGAAACGATGGGTGGAAAGGTTGGAATCGCAATAGCATCAATAGTTGTTGCATTTGGGTTATGTGGTCTGACGTTTTGGCACTTGTACTACACCGAAAGTGGCAAGAGAGCACAGAAAACTTTTCATTCAGAAGTGGGTGGCGGTTTATACAGGGTGGTCAAGGTCTATGATATGCAAGGTGAGCAGATAGCAGAATATAAGGGCAAGTTTGATTTGGAAGAACACCAGACAGACGGAGTAACCAAAATCAAGTTTGACAGTGGCGGTAAAAGGCACATCATATATTGTTCTACTGGAACAGTTATCATAGACGAATCAACCGAAAGTGAGGCAGAAGAGTAATGGGAAAGATAGATGTTGAAACACTAACAGATAAATGCTTTGTAGATTGTAACCAGTGTGACATACATTCCAGAGAAGATGGAAGGCTTGTATGTTCAAATCAGTTTATTTGTAAGTGCGGTGCAAAGGCAATGTTATATGAACTTCAACTGCGGTTTGAGGAACAATCACACGAAGCATACAAGAAAGACATTGCCGGAATGAAAGAACACGTTATATGGGACAGAGCCATTAAGGTTTTAGAGGAGTACATGGAATGAAAGCTAAAGAATATCTAATGCAAGTTGGTATATTAGACGCAAGGCTTAAAACCATTGACGCTAATATAGAACGGATCCGCAAGGAACTGTACTCACTTGATGACATCAGCTTAACTTCCGTCTGGGGAGATGGTCAGCCACATGGTACGAAGATCGGAGATCCAACAGGCACTAAAGCGTCAAAACTTGCAGACGCTTCCAGTAAAAGAAAAGAACTGCTGAAGCGTGAGCTTATAAATCTTGAGTACAAAGAGATTGTCACACGTTCACAGCTCTGGTCTAAAAGAATGGAAGTTGTAGAGAAACTGACACAGATATTAAAGTGCGATGATCCGTTGTCAAGAACATACTATGAGATATTACAGCTGCGTTACATAGATGGCTGTACATGGGAGCAGATAGCGGTCAACATCAACTATTCTTTCAGGCACACAGTAAGATTACATGGCATAGCATTAAAGAGAATGGAAGAGGTGTTACAAAATGGGCAGTAGATGTTTTGCATACGAAGAGTATATGTTAAAAGGAATTAAACACAAAGGCTGTGAGATACTGAACAGAAAAGCATTCATTCAGGTACAGCGTAAGTGGGGTGGGTGCAGCATAAGAAACTGTCCATTCTACAAAGAGGACAGAGACCAGATCAGAAGCGACATTGGTTTATATCCGATGAGCAACAAACAGAAGTATGACCAGAAGAGATACTATGACCTGAACTACAAAGGCATGGCTAATCTGCTGAAGTTTGATTAACGTGTCATAGAATGTCATATAGAAAGTGTGTTATTGTTATAATGGCCTTATGGGTAAATGTAATACACTCCTTTCTGAAAAGGGCGAGAGCATAGAGCTTCCGCCTTTTTTATTTATAAACGTGGGGGCATATCATGGCAGAAAAGAAAACAGAAAAGAAAACTACAAAGAGTACAGCAAAGAAAAAGAATACTTGTGTAGTCAACGGACATACTTACAAGATCCTTGAGGAAACAGAGAACACCTACAAACTCACAGATGGTGTCATTCACTTCTGGGTAAATAAGAGGAATGCCGAAAGAAACTAAAGCCTTCTATCACACAATGGCATGGAAGAACACACGCAAGGCATATAGCCAAAGCGTAGGCGGTCTGTGTGAAAGATGTTACAGCAAAGGCATAGTAGCACCGGCAGAGATAGTACACCATAAGATACCACTAACAGAGGACAACATATCTGATACTAACATCACACTCAACTGGAATAACCTTGAAGCTCTATGCAGAAAGTGTCATGCAGAAGTACA
>Ga0247609_10003220_pt1 | contig 16645 bp, 14 predicted proteins | sample 172DNAGHGlowgp2_FD_193487 | JGI IMG/M metagenome (GOLD analysis project Ga0247609, IMG submission 193487) | Sheep rumen microbial communities from Palmerston North, Manawatu-Wanganui, New Zealand - 1728 DNA GHGlow gp2 | ecosystem: Host-associated > Mammals > Digestive system > Stomach > Rumen ...
TGAATGGAATATGGATGACGCTCTTCAGGCTCGCTTTGAAGAAGGACGTAATGAGGGACGTGATGAAGAACGCGAAGCTGTCGCTATTAAAATGCTTCGCAAAGGCAAATCCTTTAATGAAGTTCACGAATTCACTGATTTACCTACTCAGCGAATCGAGCAACTCGCCAAAGATAATTTAAGATAGTTAAACGATAAAAAGAACGAGTTTCTAAAAATGGCACGAAACTACAATATTTGACGAACTTTTTTTTTCTAAATTACCGTGAATTGGGATGACGTTATGCAAAGAAAAATTTTTGAAATGCTTGCTTTGCTCCTGATTGTCTCGATAGGATTTTGGTGTAGTGGTTGCGAGGGAGATACGAGTAATTCACCGCTACAGTTACCGGAAAATTATCGACGTTCGGAAATGGCGCAAACAAACAGGATAAATGTTGAAGTTTACTTCGACGCAACTGTTTCGATGAAGGGTTACACGACGCTGGCGGCAGGAAATGTTTACCGCACGTTGCCTGACCTTTTGAGCGATATAGGCAGTTCAATGGGTGAAATAAAATTTTACTGCTTCGGGGAAAATATTACGGAGCTTAAAGGACGAGAATACAGAAAGTTTAGTTCATCTGAACCTTACAACGAAATTATAACCGCCGTGCACAATGTGGTAGATAAATCGGACAGCACGCATTTATCGATTATCGTTACCGACCTTTTCGAGAGTGAAGCGGATTGGAGCAATATATCAAAAAAAATTCGTGACAAATTCTTTGCCAATCACTTATCGATTGCTGTCATTGGAATAAGGAATTCGTTCAATGGAGAAATTTTTGATGTAGGATTGAATGCGGCGAAGTTTCAATATGATTCTTACGACTACCCGTATCGCTTTCGCCCGTTCTACATGTTACTCTTGGGTCCGGAATCGGCGGTCAAAAATTTTATGCAAAAATTTAAGGAGCGACAGACGTTACCGAACGATACCGGTTACTTGCTTTTGTCGGAAAATCTTTCCGACTCCGCAAGCGATTCGAACAAGATGACTTTGGAGATGCCGGAAAATTTTTTTGTCGAGGAAAAGCTCAATCTCACTGACAAAAGTATCAAAGAATTTGGCGTTGATAAACTCGGTGCGCCGGCAAGTTTGACTTGGAGTTTCAGTTACGATCCGCCGCTTGGCGCATGTATGCTGGATATGGCGGAAATGAATTCGGACGTAAAAATTTTTGCGTTAAACGATTCGGAATGGGAGCTTCTGCCGGATAGCACGGCGGAAGTAACTTTAAAACCTGTCGAAGGCGAGCCGAACAAATTCACAGTAGAGATTACGCTGATGCCTGAAAGAAACTTTAAAGAAGGGCAGATAAATTTTGTCCACGTTGAGCTTTCGCCCTCGGAAAAGGGCTACCTAATGCCGGAGTGGGTTCGTAATTGGAACATGCCTAACGTTGATGTTGACCCCGCAAACTTTGACGGCTCTAAGACGATAAATCTAATCCATGTGCTCAGCTCACTGAAGGATTCAGTTTTTGCCACCTCCAGACCCGCGCTCTTTAATTTGAATTTCATAGTGGATTTGCGTTGAATCATTAACGTTTGAAAGAAGGTTGACTTTGTGAATCGAAATACTCGCACTGTGGCAAGATTAGTCGGTATTGTCGTTGCGGTGCTTATTTGTTCAGTGCTGGCTTACTTTGTAAGCTCCCTTATAACAGGGCATCAACTGGCTACGTCATCGAATAATATAGCCTACACTCGCTGGCAAGAAAAATTTTTATCATTGACGATAGCAACAGGTGTTCTAACCGGCATTTGCTCATTGATTTGGTTTACTCTGTCGCGGTGGGTATTTAAAATCCGTGTAGCTGAGGGCATTGGTCGACGTACGATTTGGGCATTGCTCGCTCTGGTCAGCTTGGGAGGGAACATTTTAATCCCGAAATTTTATTCCTCCGCGCTCGGCATACAAATTAATGCCGTAGTGATCGCTTTTTTTATAACGTTCTTCACGGTGATAGGCTATTGGATAGTTAGTATCTTCATAACGCCGGAGCCTTTCAAGTACACGCCCTTAGGAGCACAGATATTTCGTCACTAACGGACAAGGAGCTTTTTATGGGATATTATTTCATATCAATCGGTGGTAGCGGAGCTAAGGTAATGGAGTCGCTAATTCATCTTTGTGCCGCAGGTATCATGCCCGGCAGAGAAAAGTTGAACGTTCTCGCGATTGATCCCGATGTCGGTAATGGTAATCTTGAGAGAACAAGTTCCGCTTTGAATAACTACGAGATTTTTCAGAAACTTGAAGTCGGCAACGACACACCGTTATTCAAGACCAAAGTTTCTCTTATAAAACCCTTCCCGTGGAATCCGACTGAACACGATAAAAACCTTGATGACTTGATGGGCTACCAAACTTGCAGCGGGACGCCGCTTGGCAGTCTGTATGAAGTCTTATTTACCAGAAAGGAACGCGCCACCACGTTGAATGAAGGCTTCCGCGGTCACCCGTCTATTGGCGCGGCTGTCTTAGCGAAAAAATACGCCTTACGCGACGAATCCTCCATACAATGGACGAATTTTATCAACGCCATTCAGCAAGACATAGGCAGCGGCAACAATGTAAAGATTTTTCTGGCAGGCTCGGTCTTCGGCGGAACGGGCGCAGCCGGTATTCCGACGGTCGCACGTCTTTTGCGCGACAGCCTCTCCGATTACGGCGACAGAGTTCTAATCGGTTGCGCATTAATTCTCCCGTATTTTAACTTCGTTGCGCCGCAGGAAGAAAATAAGTTATTTGCTCGCTCCGAGAACTTCCTGACCAATACCAAAGCCGCGTTAAAATATTACTCGCAGAAGGATAACAGCTTCAACTTTATGTACTTCGTCGGCGATTCGATCGTGACGCCCGTTAAGGAATTCAGTGTTGGTGCCTCGACTCAAAAAAATGACGCTCATATCGTCGACATCTATGCGGCAATCGCTGCAATAAATTTTTTCTATCAGCCGGCAGAGGGTATACGAGAATTCAAGTATATTTGTCACAACGAAAATAATCGCTTTTCTTGGAATGACTTCCCGTCGCTATACGAAACGACTGACGAAGGCGAACAAGAGTTTGCCTTCAATAAACGCTTTGTGAAATTCACGCGATTTATCTTTGCTTATGTGCACTTGATTAAACCGGTACTCAGGAAGTTGGCAGACGGCAAGTTGCATGCCTATCAATACCCGTGGTTCGTGGATTACATCAAGGACGTTGATGTAAATTCTTCTGCCGTGAAAAATTTTGAAGACTATACGGAGTCATTTGTTACTTGGCTTAGGCAGTTGGAGACGTTGCAAGGCAGAGAAATTTCGTTGATAAAATATTCCATGTTCGCGGACAATCCTGCGCGGCTTACAAGTCCCGACGAATTCAAATCCTGCGACGGGCAGGAGACAGATTTAACCTTGCACGAACTTTGGTACAGGCTTTCCGAATCGCAGGACACTAATTCTTCGATTAAAGGCTTTGGAAAATTCTTGCGTCATCTCTACGAAGCCTGCGACGTTTCGAGTAATATGTGAGGTGTTTTCTATGGCTGAATCCTACTTCCCAATGTTGCCTAAGATTGATGTTAAAGTAAACCGTATTTTGCTCGACCAAGCCGGCGTATGGAAATCGGGGAATTTGAATTTCCTCCAAGGTTTGGCTTCAAGTCTCGCAACGGGCGAAACCCTCGAAGACGTTGGCAATATAGATTCAATCCCCGACATATGGGCTAAACCGTTGCTGTTTAAAATGGCTCTCTTCGATTTAGAAACGACGCGCGAATTTGTGGCAGGGCTTCATGACCGCGTACTTGGCGAGTGGCGAGCATTGCTGGCTATGTTCGCGTTAAAGAACGTCAAGCAGTTAAACCTCAAAGCTTTATCCGTCGACTTGACAGAGGAAAATCTTCCACTGGCTAAAGTGCTTAAAGCTCTCGCGCCCAAAGAATCCCTGCTGGGCAACGACAAAGCGTGGCTCACTGATATTTACGTCATCTATTACAACGATTATCCTATCGCGATAACTTCTCCAACAACGCTTGTAGCTACCGCCGCAGATTATATGGAGACTTTCCGCGGGCAGCTCGGTACGCCCTGGAGTAAGGATAAAACCACTTTGAGTGACCCGATAAAAAATTTGACACACGATGAGCTTTTGGCTTTGAAGGAATGGCTGAAGAAACTATATATCGATTTGCAAAGCATTGGACGCAGCTTGAACACGAATTCGCAAGACATAGCGATAAATCTTTTGAAGTGCGTAGAAAGCTATCGCGAAGACGTTAGCCGCGAACTCGGCGGCAATGCGACCGGTACCGTTAATTTTGTCGCGTCGAATTTAAATCTTCACATGGGACTTGCTCGCTTACTGAACGAAACTGTTCAAGGACGTGAAGCCAGTATAGATGATTCGGCAGTGCGTTTGCTCAATAATCCTTCACGCATGAACAAAAAATTGCTGTTGGTCTCCGCCGATATGATTAAGACTTTCGCACGACAAGAGGGCGTTGAACCTGCGCGGCTCGTGGTTTGGCAAGGCGTAAGCGGTAACGACGTAACCCAAGAATCACTGCGCGGCGAACGAAATACAATCAACGGCATTATCCTAAAAGGCGCGGATTTTCGTCGACCCGAAGATTTTTTTTATGAGCAGATGGCGGTTGTGGAACCCGGTAATGCGTTCCCCGGCTCAATGGAAATTTCCGGCACGATCGTTCTTGCTAATGACGCACTTACTCCCATTTTACCGATAAAGTGCGAGCTGTTAGAAATTTTTACGCCTCAAGAAATAGTAAGTCGCCTCTCCATTTCCGAAGACAGTGACAACATCTTCCTGAATTTCAATTTCCCGTTGAGCGGCACGAGCGGTACAGGTACCGATTTCCGTTTCACCAAGCAATATCCCAAGCGTGATTTGATTTACATTCAGCAAGAAGTGCCCGTTATCGAGATATGGCCGAACATTCGACGCGAGGGCTGGGATAAATATTACCTGTACTACGAAAACTATCAGGCGCAAGCGACGGGCAGAGGCGCATCCGATGTTCTTGTCGACGAGATGTATTACGTCGAGCCGTGGACTTTCGGCAAAAAATTGGATGACGATTTCCCCGCGCAGGGCTTGAAGAATTGTTTCACTGCCAAATTAAGTAACTTCCCCGAGGCACTGATTTTCAATTATAAACTGCCGAATTCCGGAGCAACCGCGCAGACGATAGGTTTGATTTTGATTGACACGCCGGAAGTTACTCAGCGACAACCGGGTCTTACATGGAGTGTTGGCGTCGACTTCGGTACGAGTTCCACGATGCTTTACTTTGGTAAAGACAGGAAACAACCCGCGCCGTTGGACTTTGAGCCACGACTCTTCCAAGTCACGGAGAGCGGCGGTGCGCGTTCGCAGACTTTCATAAACTTTATTGCGTCGAATCCGCCTGCGCGCCCCGACGGCTCTTTCCTCAGTATCTTCCACTTACTGAACTTAAGCGAGGGCGATTCGGAAATTCGTCCGCTTCAAGACGGGCACATTTTGAGTTTCATAAGGCGCGATATTTTTGAACAGCTTGGGCACCGAGTAGACACGAATTTGAAATGGAAAGATGATCCTATGGGGCGGCGCAAGGTTGCGGCGTATATCTACCAAATCTGTATGCAAGTATTGGTTGAGGCGACGGTTCGCGGCGTGGATAAGATTCAATGGAATTTCTCTTACCCGACGGCGTTCTCTTTGATACAAAAAGCATCCTTTGACGCGACGTGCAGGAAAACTTTGGACGACGTTTACAAAGGCAGCGGCTTTAACATTAACGTTAATGCAGACGTAGAAATTTGGTCTGAGAGCGAGGCTTCTGCTTGGTATTTCAACAAGTTGAACAATACGCACGGCGTAAACTTCACGAACAGCGCGATTTGCATAGACATAGGCGCAGGCACAACGGACATTAGCGTTATCAACGGGCAACCTGCCGAAATCATATATCACACCTCAATTCAATATGCCGGTCGTTATATGTTCAAGTCGATTTACGATAATTATAATCTCTTTGCCGACAAGAATACCGCCGAATATGTTAAGCTTGAGGACGAGGAGCAACGCGACGCCTTGATTGATACCGATATGCGTCTCAACAGCGAGAAGTACATAGAGGATTTGCCCAACAAAAATGGTCAAGAGTCAGTCAAAGACGTTTTGCAGATAGCGCAATTCTCGGTGGCAGGTTTGTTCTATTATCTCGGCAAGTTGTTGCAAGCTCTTCGCGAGGGTGAGCATTACACTACAGACAATCTGCCGGATATTTTTGTCGGCGGCAATGGGGCACGGATTTTTAAATGGATCACCGGCGGGACGGTCGTGAAAGACAATCCTTACTTAGACGTGCTGGAAAAAATGCTCACTGACGCTTCGGGCTTAAACCGCAAAGGCAAGTTCAGATTGAATTTCAGCGACTACCCGAAAGCCGAAGTGGCGACCGGCATGATTATCGCAAATCAAATGAGAACGGGCAGTCAATTTTTTGACGAGCAGAAAATCAATCGTGCTCTTTTCAACGATAAGGCTAAAGACCCCTACATTTGCAATTCGGTTTTGGTCGGGGCGGAGTTCATTGATAACACCGACGTAACCGGATCTCTGGCTTTCGTAAGCGCGTATGACATGACGAACGGGCTGCGCGTGGAAAGCATTAACGAGTTTAAAAATTTTATCACTTGCTTTAATGACGCGCCAAATCTTTGGGCAGACGGCATTCCCTTCGACGACGATGCTGCTGAAGAATTGATTCGCCAGACAAATAGCTTTTATACCGGCTTAATCGGCAAGGATTTGAAAAAAATTTTTGTTGAGCCTGTCTTTATCGTCGAAATGAAATATTTGTTGGAGATGTTTGATTATGAAGGGTGACGAGTATGTCAAGATTAAAGACTTTGAAATCTTTCAAAACGATATACAGCAACAGATAACAGAAGTAAAGGGCGACACGGAGCTTTTCGGAATTAACACGGGAAATATTTTGATTGGGTCGCTCGTACTCAATGTAATTCTTTTACTGCTGGTCATAGTAATTCGCTTAGGATCTTTGAAAGCCGACGATGCCCTGCGTCAAAAAATCAATAAGCAAAGAGATACCCTCGAATCCCTTTCCGATGATGTCAGGAGCCTTAAAAGAGAACTTTCGCGCAAAAACGATTTTCCCGTTGTCAACATAGCTCCTGCGCCGAGAAATGTTGAAATTCCCGGTATTGCCGCGTTCCCGTCGTCTGAAAAGATGATGCCCCCGCCGCCCGAACCGGATGACAAGTACAAGAACTTCATTGAAGATTTTAACGGGCTTTCAAATCAAAAAGGATTTGCCGCCAAAGATGAAGCGGAAAAATTCGTAAGGAAATACAATATTAGGGCATTTAGTTGCACGAACGTGGCAGATCGTATGAATGACCCCATACCGCCGCCCGTGTTTGCTGAAGCCCCTGTCAACAATGCCGATTTTTGGGCGTATGAATTCGAGGCGGGAGTCTATGCCGTCGTGCCCAGAATTAAAAATTACACGACGAATTACCACAGCGACAGAGCAGTCGGCGAAGTTTTTTCGTCGAACTTCAATAAAGGAAACACTTACAGCAAAATCTTCGTGAAGAAGCCCGCGATCTTTAAAGGCATGTGGAATCTTCAACAAAAAGGAGAATTAGAGCTGAGCAAATGATAAGAGAAAAATTCAAGGACGAAATTCAACAGCTAAAAAAAGAAATGGCGACGGTTAGGGCTCAACTGGCTATAATGGAACAGAGGGTCGGCGAGCTTGAAGCCGGATTAACTCGGGCAGCTGAACCTGCGCGGAGTCGCATAACAAGATTTGACGCCTTTCAAGTCGAGGAAGTCGGCAACTCTAATCAGCAAAGGAATTTGACAATGCCTTTCAAGCGTGTTCCCGGCATTAAGATAAATCCGACTGAAACGCGCCCGCCCGCTACCAATGGGCTTGAGCAACTTATAAATTCGTTCAATACACTTGCCAACCAAGAAGGTTATAACGCCAAAGTAGCGCGTGATGAATTCGTGCAAAGATATCAAGTCCGTACCTTTAACTGCTCAAATGTTACGGAACGCATGAATGATCCCGTACCGCCCCCAAAATTTGCTGAGGCGACTAACGGAGAATATTGGGCAGTGCCGCGTAAAGAAAGTTCTTTTCTAGTCTTCCCTAATGTCAAAAACTACTCGGATAACTATCATAAGATGAGAGCAATGGGAGACGTTTTCAAGTCTAATTTTGTTCAGGGTGAGACTTATAAGAAAATCTTCGTGGAAAAGCCCGCTATATTCGATTGCAACGGCTCAAGCTGGATTTTTAAGTCACAAGGCGTTTTAAGACTGGGGTGAATGCTTTGGAAAAGATATTGCGCGAAGCATTAGCTGAGGATAAATCCCTCTTGAGTCGGCGCGATGAATTGCTCGCCGCTCTGGAGAAAAAAGTACCAAGTACCCTGCGCCGTGACTTTACATCTATCAAAAAGGCTATCTCCTTAAACGTCGGGGAAAAATTCCTTGTCGGTGAACAAGACAAGGAGGCAACAAAAAAATGTCGCGGAGACTTTGAAAGCCGCCGGTATGCAAGCCGCACGGATAGATTTTGTCGTTGAAACGTTTACCAGTGCCCTCGATTGGGATAAGCCAAAACCGGCTGAATCAGAGCTAACTAAATCGGAGCCGCCTGAGCCGGAGCCGCCTGAGCCAAAACCGCCTGAACCAGAACCGCCTAAGCCGGAACCCGTCCGAAAAACAAAGGCAATAGAAATTGTCGAGGAACAAAGGGAAAACGTCATTAAACCGCAACCGCAAAGTCAGCCACGCCGGGAAAGCAATTATACGAACACATTACGAAACGATACGGATAAAATCTTCACAACAAAGGGGCGGCTCAACCGCAAGGCTTACTTCATGCATACCTTGAAACTAATCGGACTTATGATTGTGGGAGCGATTCTCGCTCAATTTTTAATCGGTGTTCCAATTTTGATTGCGACTTGGGTCGGAAGTTATATGATTTCAATTCGCCGTTTGCACGACCTCAATAAATCCGGGTGGTGGGTGCTCCTTTATCTTATCCCCTATGTAAATCTAATCTTCGGTCTCTATTTGCTTTTCGCACCGGGCACGCACGGTTATAACAGATATGGCGAAGACCCTCTAGCGGAGTAAACTATGAAAAAAATTTTACGTGAAGTGTTGGCAGAGGATAAATCCCTCTTAGGTCGGCGCGATGAATTGCTCGCTACTTTGGAGAAAAAAGTACCAAGTACCCTGCGCCGTGACTTTACATCTATCAAAAAGGCTATCTCCTTAAACGTCGGGGAAAAATTCCTTGTCGGTGAACAAGACAAGGAGGCAACAAAAAAAAATGTCGCGGAGACTTTGAAAGCCGCCGGTATGCAAGCCGCACGGATAGATTTTGTCGTTGAAACGTTTACCGGTGCCCTCGATTGGGATAAGCCAAAACCGGCTGAATCAGAGCTAACTAAATCGGAACCGCCTGAGCCGGAGCCGCCTAAGCCAAAGCCGCCTAAGCCAAAACCGCCTAAGCCGGAACCGCCTAAACCGGAACCGCCTAAGCCAAAACTGGCTGAATCGGAGCCGCCTAAGCCGGAACCCGCACCCCCTCCAATCCCGCCAACGAATTCGACGCCCCCAAACAATCAAACTACTGATGCAGGCAAGAAGGTTTTTATCGGACTTGCGTGTGTGTTGCTGTTGCTTTTTTTCGTAGGGGGTAATGACAATAAGTCCAATAACATTAGCGCGCCGTCATCTGTGCAAACTACAACTGCTTCGCCAACTGCTTCGTCAATTGCTCAGCCAACGCAAGTCGCGGAGGTAGAGGATACAAGCTACCTCGACGCGAGGACAGATTTAAGTTTGAACGGCATGGACTTGGGCATTTCATTGGCTGAAGCTCAAAGCAAGCTCGGCAAGCCGCTGAGAATTGAAAAAGTCGACGGTTACGACCGTCATATTTACAGCGACAAATTTTATATCGCGGTAAATGACAATAAGGTAAATGCATTTGTTACGCACGACCCAAAGTTTAAGACTCTGCGCGGGTTGCACGTTGGTTCGACTTACGACGAGATCATTGACAAATACGGCACAGATTCTTTAGATATGACTGCGGATAACCTGACCTTGCATGAATATCCCTTTACCACGATTGACGGCGAATACGCGCTCCTGCGTTTTGCCGTCAACAGCTCGAATCGCGTCGATTATATCAGCATAAGAATCGTTGACCCACCCGCGCTCGGCTACAACTGGATAAAGGACGGCAAAGGTGTTTACATCTGGAACCCCGAACCGCAAGAGGGCGAAAGTATTACGTGGACCGGCAGTTACGTCAAAGACGGCGTATACAAATATGCTGACGGAACCGGCGTTGTCACGTGGTACAATAAGAACGGCACAGTCGTGCAAGTCGACGAAGGAACGATGAAACACGGGCAACGACATGGACAATTCACTCACCGCCTTAAAAGCGGCAATGTAATTCAAACCAGATATGATAACGGCGTCGAGATAAAAGAGGAGCCTAAATCCGATATCGACGAGAACGTTAAGCAGGCTGCCAGAGCTTTTAAGCAATATCACGAGGACATAACTAAGGGGAATTTTACTGCGGCGTTTAATCGTTTCACTGAAGAGCGAAAGTCAGAGATGAATTACAACGTTCAAGCTTTTTCCAAGGGCTACGCTGATACAATTTCAAGCAGGATTACCGATTTGCAACTGGTTTCAAGTTCGGGCAATCGTGTCGTAATGAATTATATCCTGGACGCAAGAGACCGCGCAGGCGGCGGCAAACAACTTTACCAGCAATTCAGCGGGAGCGTCGAGATGATTAATGTCAACGGTGAATGGAAAATTGCTTATACTGAATCCAAAAGAATCAAGGAGGTCATAGAACGATAAAAAAATGATTAAACGTACTTTAATTATGCTTGCGACGATGATTTTTGCGTTATCAATTTGCGGTTGCTTTGAAGAGGAAAAAGTTATCACGGCGGACATGCGCGGCGGTACAATCAATGAAAAGCCCATTCGTAACGAACTGACGTCCCCGACTAAGAAGGATGAGCCCGCTTCGCAAGAATCAACTCCGATTGCCAAAGTCAAAACAAACTCGACGATTGAACAGCAGTTAAATTCCATGACACTCGAAGAAAAAGTCGGGCAGATGATAATGATTGGGGTCTATGGCACAGAGCTCAACGACGATATCAGATTCTTAATGAATGAGTTTCATTTCGGCGGTGTGATTTTCTTCGACAGGAACCTTGAGAGCGTTGCACAGACTAAAAAGTTCGCGAGTGACATTGAGTCGATAGCGCACAGGAAAGTTCCGCTATTCTTCGCGCTGGATGAGGAAGGCGGTAAGGTTGCTCGCGGGGAACATATTTTTAAAGTTGCGCCCTCCCAAGAGGAAATTGGTTTAAGCGGCGACGTTTCGGCGGCAACTTATTGGGCTGAACATAACGCGACGATTCTGCGCAGTATCGGCGTGAATTTGAACTTTGCACCTGTGGCGGACGTTGGCAGTCGTGATACGCGTTCCTTCGGTGATGATGCTCAAACCGTGGCTGAATTCGTCGAGGCGTCCGCGCAGGGCTACGAAGCTGAAAATTTTCTTTACACGCTTAAGCATTTCCCCGGCATTGGCAAGAGCAAAATCGATCCGCACCAAGAAGTTTCCAGCGTCGAAGTCGACAGAGATACCCTGGACACCGAGGATTTGCCGCCGTTTAAAAGAATCATCAGCGGGCACGACAATTCGCGTTTTATGATAATGGTCGGTCATTTGCGTTACGATGCGCTTGACCCCGCGAACTCCGCAAGCTTATCCTCTGCCGTTATGACTAAGCTTTTACGTAACGAACTGGGCTTTACCGGCGTCGTAATAACCGATGATTTGGATATGGGCGCGATTGTAAACAATGTCGACGTTGCAACTTTAGGTGTGCGGCTGATTCAAGCGGGCGGGGATATTGCTCTCATTTGTCATAATTACGAAAGCCAACAAACCGTTTACAATAGCATTTTAGCGGCAGTGAAACACGGTGACATTTCCGAGGCGCGTATCGACGAATCAGTCCGCCGTATACTCAAGATGAAGGCTCATTTACACTGAGGAAGGGGTTGCTTTATGAAGACCAAAATTTTTATCTTAGAGCATTTACGGCGAACCGGATGATATTTCTTTTCAAAAAAGCGGATTTATGGGGTATCGTACCAAAACTTATCGCTACGGCAACTCGTTCTTTATCATGTTTTGGCAAGGCAATAAGGGCGGCACTGCATGGAGCGTCGTAGATGTGAAAACCACTGCAAATAACGGACTCAAGACACCGAAAGGATTTACCGTCGGAATGAGCCGCGCGGCTGTAATCGATTATTACGGTGCAGGCAGAGGTGACGAAACTTATTCTCATTATCATGCCATTTGGTATCTAAACATAGTGTTTAAATTTGAAGCCGGAAAAATCAGCGAGATTAATATTTACCCCACGCCTTAAACATCAAATATTTTGCAAGCATATAAAAAATGACTCGGCAATCGTCAAGTCATTTTTTGTTTCCGCTTATTCCCCACTTATTAAGCCCGTGGTGCCGTGAAATTTTTGAATTTGACAACGTAAAGGCTTTCAGGCACTTTGTAAAGTTTGAGCTTGCCGCCATTTGACGCTCATAATGATAATTTGCCCGAAACCTGAGAGACCGACTGTCGCCGACATGATATACGCCTCGCCAAACGCCCGGACGGTAGCGATTAATTTTTTGCGCGAGCTTGACGCCTTCAAAATGCCAGTTACGAAATTTAATGCACTCCTCAAGTTGGTGAAAAAAAATATTGCCGCTTACGGTCGCAGCAATAAAGTCAAAGCCATTGAATTCAATAAGCGTTTGAAAAAAATCGTGGACAACTACAACAGTCGTGATAAGTTAGTTTTCGTCAATGAGGTCGTTGGTGATTTTGTTGACCAACTGTCCGATAAGCGGATTCAGCTTCTGCGAGACTTGGAAGATGACAAAAAATCTTTCGAGCGATTAGGAATCACTTACGAGGAAAAAACTTTCTTCGATATTCTCATTGCCGTCCGAGATGACCATGCCTTTCCTTACGACGAAGAAAAATGTTTGGCACTAGCAAAGGAAATAAAAAAACTCGTCGACGACAAATCAAAATTTGCAGATTGGGCAAATCGCACCGACATCAAAGCTCAGCTTGAGTCCGATTTAGCTGTACTGCTCTACAAACACGGCTACCCGCCAGAATGGGACGAAGAAGTTTTTAATAAAATCATGGAACAAACGGAGAATTTCAAGAAACACAATGACTGAGCTTATCCGTTGTCTGTTACTGGATTTTTCAACCTTTCGGCTGGAAACTGCTTGAAACGCTTGTTCCATTCAGCAAAACTGAGGACATCGAAATCATCTATCATTGTTTCATACAGCCCGTCATTTCTTTGCAATTTGAAAGGGAGTCTATCTTTAAGTCGATTACGCACAGATTTCCTCAAATTAGTATCGCCGTTACGTGATTCAAGCAAATATATGTATATTTTTTTCTTATTTCTATCCTCAATTAAGGAGCGAATATAGACCAAACTGTCATAGTACTTGCGAGCAACGCTGATGATTTTTTCTGTCTCATGGGGTTTGAATTTATGCTTAGCTTCCTTAAAATTCGAGTTTTTAGACTCAACGAAAAGCACAAAATCTTTAGTTTCCGCCACAAAATCAACATCACTCAAAAAACTATCCTTAATTACAGAAAAAATTTCATGAAGCTTGTCGGTTGCCCAAAGCGCAGAGGAAAAATTTATCTTCCAGCTTTCGTTTTCATCTTTAAATATAACGGACATATCAATCTCCCATATCGAGATTGTAAACTTCTTCTAAAAGCTGGTCAAATGTTTGCATGATAGCATTATTTTTTAAAGAGGAAAAAATCTTATTAGACTCGACTTGTACATCTCCATTTTCGAGATAAAGGGCATGAAACATTAAAGAATCGGAGTCCTTAGCTCGCACGTTAAAATATTTCGCAAAAATGTAGTTGTGCGTACTCAAGAAAATTTGAACGCCATGACGCGAAAGCTCAAGAAGGCATTCCACTATATAGGGCAAAAACTTTGGATTCAAATTAGCTTCCGGTTCATCCCAAATCAAAATACTATCCTCTGAGATACTCCCATTCATCAAAAGTTGCCAAAGCAATCCGACCTTTTTAAAACCTTCTGCCTCAACAGCAAAATTTACCATTCGTCCATCTTTCTTTTGTACGATAAATTCTCCATGGTCAAAGATAATTTTACCATCCAACATCTTTTCTAGTACGGGAAGAATTCTTATCGCAATATCAGGTGGATCATTTAAAGTCCAGTTGGTAGCCGTGCTGATAATATTTGTAAGAGTCTTATCAAAAGGCACTTTATACTTGTCTGCCATAGCTGGCAATCCATCGGAGTGGGTCAACATGTCTTTACAAGGAATGAAAGTCGCATCAAAAATAACATTCTCTTGAAGATGAATATGATATGAGCCACCTTTCAACTCAGTTTTATCACTAGAAAGAACACTCGCCACATTACTTCTTACATTCTTTATATTTCTTACAATGGGTACAGTTAAAATAACAGCAATGTATTCTTTGTTATTGCAATCAGCTTTTAAATACACATCTAGTTCACGATTTTTATCATTTTTAAAAAAATCGACAGAACCATGATTTTTAAAACATTTTTCCAAAAAATTTGCTCCAAGGCTCTTGTCTTTCGTTATCTCGCAGGCGGCGTAAAGAGCTTTGAGCAGATGAGTTTTGCCCGTGCCGTTTTCACCGACGAATACATTAATACCAGACGAAACCTCAAGTCGAAAGTCTTCAAACACCGTAAAATTTTTCAATCCTATACATTTTATAGGCACAATAATCCCCTCTTAAGATACCAGATTCATGCTTTCAAATTGTATCACTCAATATTTACTACCGCAAGAAATTACCGTAAAATTTGTGCTTAAAAACATTTCCCTCATGCAAGGAATTCTTACGTACATGGCGAATCATGCATAACAGAAATTTGAAAAATTGGAGGACGAAGTATAGATTAGACTATAAAACGCGAAAAGCCCTGCAGGTTTACCAGACCTACAGAGCCACTGGTGAATGATTGACCGTCATCTGCCAGAGAGTCACTTTAGTGAATCGTCCAAATTCCCTAAAGATTAAGACTTAATCGCTTACTACAACCTTCATGAAATGACACGTTCCAATCAGGGTCATTTTCTAATTCATGGAGCTTTATTATAAATCACAGCGATTTTTCGTGCAAGACTTTCTATATTTTCACGACGGCATTAATCAGAATGTCGTCTTTTTCTTTGTCAATTAATTGCCAAACGCCATCTCTTATGCTACAATACTTCTTGCTAAGGAAATTATCGTAGCCAAGGATGGCGTTTAACGTATCTGAACCCCCCAGAGGAGGTCTTTTACTATGTGTGGTTCAAATGATAACAAAAGCTCGCCGCAAAATCAAGATGTAGAATCTAAAAACGATTCAACACCCATTTCTCAGCCATTCAACACCCATTCAACACCCCTACCCCGTACTTTTGAAGGCAAAGAATATTACGGCGCAGCGGACGTTGCCAAAATTCTCGGCGTCGACAAAACAACTGTATTATGGTGGAATCGTAAGGGCTTATTCCTCGCCGACAAGCGCACTCATGACGGCGTTTATCTTTACGAAATCGAACGCGTCGAACAGCTGAAAAGTGTCTACCACTCGAACTGGATGCGCGGCGGTTATGAACCTTCCCCGACAACCAGCGCACCCGAACAAAATCAAGGTGTCAACGACCTGTCAACGGAAAAACCCGATTCACACCCTTTCACACCCCCGCCCCCTACTAACTCAAGTGTAACTCAGGTAAAAACGCCAAAGGGACAATTCAACAAAATCTCTGCCGCTACCATTGAGGCAATCAATCGCCTTTCGCCCGACGCTCTTGAAGCTCACGGCATTATTCAGCGGGCGAGAGTTAGCGGCTACGTCTGCCCGACTTGCGGTTCCGGCGAGGGTTCTCACGGTACCGGCATGACACTCAACAAAAAAAGCGAGACGAACAGTTCGTTTCATTGCTTCAGTTGCGGAGGGAATTTCAACGTTTTCAGACTGGGCGCGCTACATTACGGTCTAGACATTCGTGCCGATTATCCGAAACTCATCGAGAAAATCTGCGCGGACTTTGACATCCCGCTTACCTACGACGAATTCTCGTTCATCGGCGGCAGACGCGTTGCCAGAAAGATTGCCAAACGAACCGACACCGTTTCTCCGCAAGAACTCAAGTGCATTCAAGACGACTTCAACGCTTCCGTCGAGCCTCTTAAAACTTTCATGAAGTATCAGCCCGACCAAAAATGGCGGGGATTCGATTTCGAGTTCCTCGCCAATCACGGCTGCCGCTTAATTAACAACTGGACTCACCCCAAAACCAGAAACACCAATAAACAAGAATTGACGCCGACCATGCGCATGATTGTTCCTGCCAGCGACGTTT
>Ga0247609_10003222_pt1 | contig 16642 bp, 18 predicted proteins | sample 172DNAGHGlowgp2_FD_193487 | JGI IMG/M metagenome (GOLD analysis project Ga0247609, IMG submission 193487) | Sheep rumen microbial communities from Palmerston North, Manawatu-Wanganui, New Zealand - 1728 DNA GHGlow gp2 | ecosystem: Host-associated > Mammals > Digestive system > Stomach > Rumen ...
CAATGCGACTACCATACAATCAGCAGAAGCTAACGAAGACTTTGTTCCTGACCGAGGAGCAGCAGGCCATCAAGCTCCTCTTCGACCTCAAAAGGTATTTTGGGTGACTCATTCCCGAAGTCAGGAACTCTATATTTGAAATGCAAGCGGTGACTACTGGTTTTGAATCACGGGGACAGGTTTTTGATTCTGTCCAAAATAGATGAATATGAATAAACGTTAGTAATATGATTCCCTTTTAAAAACTCACAATAGAAAATTAGATTATTATGAAAAGGAAGTATTTATTGATGATGTTATTGTACGTCACATGTTCGCTGAATGTGATGGCTCAAACCGCGTATTATTACTATCAGGGGAAGAAGATTCCTTTAACCCTAAACGCTGACAAGGTGTGTGTCAGTGTTCCGAAGAATAGCGAGAAGGCCGGCAAGAGCATTCTTGCAGGCATCGAGGTTCTGAATACGATAAATGATGATGCGTTTGACATCTTTGTTGTCACGCGGTCAGACTTTGAGAAGCTGTCCTCACGGGAATCCTGGAAAGAAGATGCAAAACGCGTGATACAGACCTCATGCTATTTAACGGAGAGAAATGATGAGGTGTATGAGACGCCATACCTGAATGTGCGTCTTAATAAGGAACAGGATGCGGACTTGCTGGCTCAGTATGCAGAGATGTATGGACTTAGAATTGTGAGAAGCATCCCTTTGATGCCTTTATGGTATATTCTGGCTGTCACTCAGGATAGTGGGAAGAAACCGTTGGCCTGTGCCAATGAATTATGGGAGAGCGGAAAGTTTGCCGCCTCAGAACCGGACCTGGCTGCCGCAAACAATCTTGACCTGACAGCAGGCGGACGGGCAGCCGTTGTGCCGACCGAGGAATCCTCAGACATTTACGACCTTTCCGGCCGAAGGCGGTCCGCAGAGCCGGCAAAAGGCATTTACATTCTCCGTGGACAGAAAGTTCTTGCGAAGTAGGAATCTCGGGGACAGAGAATCAAAAACCTTGTCCCCGTGATTCTTCTTACAACGTGTCGTTAAACTCATCTAGAGTGAGCACGTTGAGTTGGGGAAATGGTATCTGTTTGAGGCGCTCGAAATGACTGTCCTCAGTGACGATGTAGTCGGCTCCTGCCGTGATAGCGCAATCTACAAACTTGTCATCGTCCTTGTCAACATCTGAAAGCAGGTGAAAACGGAAGTACGACTCACGATAGACAGTTTTGGGGTGACGAGCAATGGCATTGACCACGTTTTGTGCCACCTCAGGCGAGGCATGCACTGAGAGGATTTCCTCATACTCGCTCAGTATCTCGTTACTAACGCACATACAATACTTGCCCGCTAGGAATTCCGACCATATCTTGTGATAGTGACTCCGCGTAGGCAAGGCCTGAATGAGGGCGTTTGTGTCGAGAACTACGTTACGCATCGTCGTTTAGAGGGTCTTGTACGGCGTGCGCAAGTGTTGATTGCGCAGCTCATCGAGTTTCTTCTGGTCGAAAGTTCCCTCGTCCCACATCTTGTCAATAGCTTTTTGTGCCCTTTCGGCAAAGAAGAGCGAGAGGGTCAGCCGTAACGCATCAAGGTCTTCCTGCGAGGTGACGTTGGCAGCCGCATTCATCAGTTCTAATTGTGCCATTTCCGTGTAACTCATATTGCTTTATATCTGAATCTCGCCGCAAAGATAGCGACTTTTCCTGAAACTTCCAAATTTTGCGTCAAGAAAAGCTCCCGCCGCTGGTGCTTGGGTTGCGACGGGAGAGATTGGGTGAGACTGTATCTGCGATTCTTTTCTGATAACTTTTCGCCTGAATAATTTGGCAGTTTAGAAATAACGTCGTAACTTTGCATGGTCTATAAGTTGAAGATATTATGATAGAATCAAAAACCTGTCCCCATGATTCTTTAAATAGAAATTGCAATATGAAAGAGAAAATATATTTGTCTGTCATTTTTTTACTTTGTTGTCATTGCTCCTCTTGTTCTAATTGCGGCAAAATTGCATGGATAGAGGAGAGGTTTGCAAACTGCATAATAGACAGTGGGATAATTCATTGTGAATATTTGTTCCCTATTGAGGGATTTGAACGTATACAAGGTAATCTGTACATATTAACTAACGGAGGTGAACTCAGTCGTATACAATCGAAAAAGACTGATGAAGGCTATCTAATTACGAATTTTGAATATCTTGTCAATTTGCAGGTATGGCCTGAGTGGTTGGTTGAGAGATTTGCCAAATTACAGCTTTATTATTGCCTCGAAGATGAGAAAATAATACTTACAGTTAAAGATGGACATGCTATAGAAACATATGTCTTTATTAATGATATAAGAGGAAGTCGTTTTGGTAGTGTTCTTGAAATTAAAGGTTGGCTTTTGGATCATCTTTTAGGGCATCGAATCGCGGGAATGGTTCCGCCAGATTAAAACTATGATTGCCGGGACTTGGTGAATCACGGGGACAGGTTTTTGATTCTGTCCAAAATAAATGAATATGAATAAGCGTTAGTAATATGATTCCCTTTTAAAAACTCACAATAGAAAATTAGATTATTATGAAAAGGAAGTATTTATTGATGATGTTATTGTACGTCACATGTTCGCTGAATGTGATGGCTCAAACCGCGTATTATTACTATCAGGGGAAGAAGATTCCTTTAACCCTAAACGCTGACAAGGTGTGTGTCAGTGTTCCGAAGAATAGCGAGAAGGCCGGCAAGAGCATTCTTGCAGGCATCGAGGTTCTGAATACGATAAATGATGATGCGTTTGACATCTTTGTTGTCACGCGGTCAGACTTTGAGAAGCTGTCCTCACGGGAATCCTGGAAAGAAGATGCAAAACGCGTGATACAGACCTCATGCTATTTAACGGAGAGAAATGATGAGGTGTATGAGACGCCATACCTGAATGTGCGTCTTAATAAGGAACAGGATGCGGACTTGCTGGCTCAGTATGCAGAGATGTATGGACTTAGAATTGTGAGAAGCATCCCTTTGATGCCTTTATGGTATATTCTGGCTGTCACTCAGGATAGTGGGAAGAAACCGTTGGCCTGTGCCAATGAATTATGGGAGAGCGGAAAGTTTGCCGCCTCAGAACCGGACTTGGCTGCCGCTAACAATCTTGACCTGACAGCCGGCGGACGGGCGGCCATTGTGAGGACTGAGGAATCCTCAGACATTTACGACCTTTCCGGCCGAAGGCAGTCCACAGAGCCGGCAAAAGGCGTTTACATTCTCCGTGGACAGAAGGCTCTTGCGAAATAGGAATATCGGGGGCAGAGAATCAAAAAAACCTCTGTCCCGATATTCCCGGCATAGTTCTTAAACTCTAAATGTAAGAAAAAGATTATGAAGAAAATGTTTCTTATTGCATCTGCCTTGATACTCACCGTAGGTGTTTTTGCTCAGCATGAGGCCGGGACTTTGACTGTTCAGCCTAAAATTGGCATGAACATTGCCAATTATACAGGTTCTGACGACACAGATCCGCGTATCGGTCTGGCGGCGGGAGCTGAGTTTGAATGTCAACTGACGAAAATGTTCAGTCTTTCTGCAGGCTTGCTTTATTCTATGCAGGGAGCCAAAGAGAGCGGTACGACGAATGGTATAAAAGTGGAAGTTACGTCAAAGACGGACTACATCAATATTCCCATTATGGCCAATATCTACGTGGTTCAGGGACTTGCATTAAAAATGGGTATTCAGCCTGCTTTCAATGTGAACGCCAGCTACACGGCATCGACACAGGGTATAGACATTAGCGCCAGCCTGTCTGACTTCGGGATAGAGGTCAAGCCGTTCGATTTTGCTATCCCTGTAGGTTTGTCGTACGAGTTCAGTAACTTTGTCATTGACGGTCGCTACAACATTGGTGTGACAAAGATGGTTGAGAATGATGACTCCAAGAACAGCGTGTTTCAGTTTACGCTGGGCTACAAGTTTAATTTGTAGTTCGCATGACGGCTTTCAGTTAAAGCGTTAGTAAGTTTGAATAGACATGAAGAAACTGTTTTTCATATCAGCATTGCTGGCTCTCATAAGTTTAGTTGCATGTGAGGGCGACGAGACGAACAATGTATCTGGGCGACAATATTTATATCAGAACGACACCCTGCATTTCAGTGTCCGCTTTGTGTCGAGATACGAAGCCAGGGTTGACGCTTACGTCCATGGCGTTGTGGGTTACGGAGGACTGGGCCGGTGCGATGTCAAAGGAGAATACCCGGTATTGACGGTTACCTGCCCCGACAGGCACAATAAAGTTGCACTATCCATGACCTGCACCTTTAAGGATATTAATTCGTTTGACGCTATAGTCGGCATCAACAATTTGCCGTCAATATGGATTGCGGGTGAATATAGGGTAAAGGCTCCAGAACTGATGCACTTTAATGCCTATATCGGATCATTAGATCCCAATGGCGACGGAAGGATGGACGATGCGTCGTTTTTTGCTACAGATATAGTCAGACGTTAAGCGTGTAATGTGTGAATCACAGACAGAGAATCAAAAACCTGTCCCCGATATTCTAATGGAGATATAAGGACAAAAATCTTCAAAAATTAAACAAAAATCTTTCATGCGCAGCCATTTATGTGGGATTTTTGAAGATTTTTGTCCTATAAGCATGCCGACTGAGCAGTTACCCGTGATTCTCGGAAATAAAAATGAACGTTAAAACGGAAAGAAGTGAAGATAATTCTTTGCTTCTTTCTGTTTTTTTTGTACTTTTGTAGGCGAAAAGACAGTTATCGATGAAAACAAAGGATTTTTTCGGAAAATTCTTAGGTCCCTACCTGTGGGGCAACCTGCTGGCCATGGCGCTGGTGGTTGTGGCGCTGTGCTTTGGCGTGAAGTACGGGTTGGAGGCATATACGCATCATGGTCAGGGGGTTGACGTGCCTAACCTGATTAGGATGCGCGTGTCGGATGCCCGTGTGCTCCTGATGGAGAAGGGACTGGAACTGGTGGTTACCGACTCCGGCTATAACAAGCGGCTGCCGGCCGGCTGTATCCTGATGCAGATGCCTGGAGCCGGCACGCAGGTCAAGTCCGGCCGCGTCATCTATGTGTCTATCAACGCCCTGTCGTCGCCGTCGTTCCCCCTGCCTGACCTGATTGACAACAGCAGTTACCGTGAGGCTGAGGCAAAGTTGAATGCCCTGGGCTTTAAACTGCTGCCGCCCAAGCGCATCCTGGGCGAGCGTGACTGGGTCTACGGCATCATCAGCCGTGGGCGCCAGGTGGCCACGGGCGACATGGTATCTATTGAGGCCCCGCTGACGCTCATTATCGGCAACGGCCAGTATGGCGACGACGATGATGTGGAGGAGGTAGAGCCCGACATGGTCTACCCCGAAGAGCAAATGGGGGCCGAGGATGATTTTGAGGAGGTGCCCGAAAGCAAGGAGCCGGTAAAGATTGACGACAGCGGACTGGGAGATTTTTAGTCATGGAAAGTGATGATTTCTTGCTGAACGACTTGGAACTGGACGACGAGCAACCGTTAGACGGCGAGTGTGGCGAGCAACTCTACGAGCACTTCCGCATAGAGGTAGACCGCGGCCAGGAGCCGCTGCGCGTTGACAAGTTCCTGACCGAGCACATGCAGCACGCCACGCGCAACCGCATACAGCAGGCTGCCGACGCCGGGTTTATTCATGTGGGAGGACGCCCCGTCAAGAGCAACTACAAGGTACGTCCCGGCGATGTGGTGACACTCATGCTGAACCGGCCGCACTACGACACGACTATAGAGCCGGAAGAGATGCCGTTAGACGTAGTCTATGAGGACGACCAGCTGATGGTGGTGAACAAGCCCGCCGGACTGGTGGTACATCCCGGTGTGGGCAACTTCCACGGCACGCTGGTCAATGCCATCGCCTGGCACCTGCGTGCGCTGCCCTCCTACGACCCCAACGACCCCAGCGTGGGACTCGTTCACCGCATCGACAAAGACACCAGCGGACTGCTGGTGGTGGCCAAGACGCCTGAGGCCAAGACCAGTCTGGGCAGGCAGTTCTTCGACCACGACACCCACCGCTCCTATAACGCCCTGGTATGGGGGCACTTCACTGAGGAGGAGGGACGTATAGAGGGCAACATAGGCCGTGACCCCCGCGACCGTCAGCGCATGGCTGTCTTTGCCCCCGGCTCGGACACGGGCAAGCCTGCCGTCACCCACTGGCGCGTGCTGGAACGCTTTGGCTACACCACGCTGGTAGAGTGCCGTCTGGAGACGGGACGCACCCACCAGATACGCGCCCACATGAAGCACATAGGGCATCCGCTGTTCTGCGACGAGCGCTACGGCGGCACCGAGATTCTACGCGGCGAGCGGTCGTCAACCTACAAAGCCTTTATCCAGAACTGCTTCCGGCTCTGTCCGCGGCAGGTGCTGCACGCCCGCACGCTGGGTTTCGTCCATCCCGCCACAGGCCGTCAGATGGACTTCACCAGCGAGTGGCCCGACGACATGGCTGCCGTCATTGACAAATGGAGAACTTATATTAAAGGAAATACGAATAATACACTATGAACGAATTAAAGAGAAACATTGCCATCGTCTGCGGTGGCGACTCCTCTGAGCACGACGTCTCGTTGCGCTCGGCACAGGGACTTTATTCCTTTTTCGACAAAGAACGCTATAACGTCTATATCGTAGACATCAAGGGTCAGGACTGGCACGTGGAACTGCCGGGCGGCATTACGGCCAAGATTGACCGCAACGACTTCTCGTTCCTGGAAGACGGCAAGGCCAAGCTCTTTGACTACGCCTACATCACCATCCACGGCACCCCCGGCGAGAACGGCGTGCTGCAGGGCTATTTCGACCTTATCGGACTGCCTTACTCCACCAGCGGCGTGCTGGTAGAGGCCATGACGTTCGACAAGTTCGTGCTCAACCAGTACCTGAAATCCTACGGCGTGTCGGTGGCCGAGTCGCTGCTCATCCGTCAGGGCTACGAGGAACTGGTGAGCGATGAGGAGATAGAGCGCACGATAGGCATGCCCTGCTTTGTGAAACCCGCCAACGACGGCAGCAGCTTCGGCGTGTCGAAGGTGAAGAATGCCGACCAGCTGGCCCCCGCCATCCGCAAGGCCATGCTGGAAAGTCCCGAGGTGATGGTGGAGTCGTTCCTCGACGGCACGGAGATTACGCAGGGCATCTACAAGACGCGTGAGAAGACGGTGCTGCTGCCCATTACCGAGGTGGTCACCAGCAACGAGTTCTTCGACTATGACGCCAAGTACAATGGTCAGGTGCAGGAGATAACGCCCGCCCGCATCTCGCCTGAGGTGGCTGAGCGCGTGGGTAAGATTACCAGCCACATCTACGACATCCTCCACTGTAACGGCATCATCCGCATCGACTACATCATCTCCAAGGAGGGGCGCATCTCTATGCTTGAGGTGAACACCACGCCGGGCATGACTGCCACCAGTTTCATTCCCCAGCAGGTCAAGGCCGCCGGACTTTCCATGACCAATGTTCTGAGTGAGATTGTAGAGAATCAATTTTCTTAAATTGGGAATTGAGAGTTGAGAGTTGAGAGTTATGATTACATAAGGCACAGGTCAATAATGCTTGAACGAAAAGAAAACATTATACAGAGCAAAGTTGATGCTTATAGTGATAGGATTGTCAGACTTTATCAATATCTACGTAGTGAGAAGAAAGAACTAATCATGTCAACTCAAATATTGCGTAGCGGCACAAGTATAGGCGCTAATGTCATGGAGAGCAGAAATGCTCAGAGTGGATTGGATTTCATTAACAAAATGAACATTGCTTTAAAAGAGGCTGATGAAACAGAATTCTGGTTGAGAAAATTGTTAGCAGGAGGATATATTGAAGAAAAAGGGTATCAATCTATGCATGATGACAATGAGGAGATAGTCAGGATTCTGGTGAAGATTATAAAAACGATGAAACAAAAATGTAATAGAAATGGCTGACGGTAATCATAATTCTCAATTCTCAACTCTCAATTCTCAATTCGACGAGATTCGTCCTTACGAGGCTGACGAAATGCGGGAGGCTTTCGAGGCTTTGCTCAGCGACCGCCAGTTCAATGTCGTGATGAAAGGCTTTGCACCGTGGCTGCCAAAGTCGCTGCGTAACGGTCTGCTGCGCCTGGCCTTCACCGGCATCAAGACACCGCTCGATTTCCAGAAGCGGTTCATGAAGCCCGTCGTAAAGTACGTCATGCGCAAGCATACCGACGGCTGCTCGTTCGACGACAGCGTGCTCCAAACCTCCCCCCGTAGGGGAGGCTTACAGCCTGGCGACTCCTCCCCTATCGGGGGAGGTCGGGAGGGGGCTCGCTATACCTTTGTCAGCAACCACCGCGACATCGTGCTCGACTCCGCCTTCCTCGACGTGCTGCTGATAGACGCCGGCTACCCCACGACGGTAGAGATAGGCATTGGCGACAACCTGCTTATCTACCCCTGGATCAAGCGGCTCGTCCGTATGAACAAGGCGTTCACCGTGCGCCGCGGACTGACACCCCACGAGATGCTGCGCTCCAGTCAGCTCATGAGCAGCTACATACACCATGCCGTGACAGAGAAGCATGAGAACATCTGGATAGCCCAGCGCGAGGGACGTGCCAAGGACTCCAGCGACCACACGCAGGAGTCGGTGCTGAAGATGCTGGCCATGGGGGGCGATCTCAGCGAACTGAACATCGTACCGCTGACCATCAGCTACGAGTACGACCCCTGCGACTACCTGAAGGCCCAGGAGTTTCAGCAGAAGCGCGACAACCCCAGCTTCAAGAAGAGCCGGCAGGACGACCTCGACAATATGCGTACCGGCATCTTAGGCTACAAGGGGCGCGTCACCTACTGCTGTGCCGCACCCGTCAACACATGGCTGGACCAGGTGGACCGCAGCCTGCCCAAGAACGAATACTTCACGGCACTGGCACGGCGCATGGACCGCGAGATACACCGTGGCTACCGCCTCTATCCCTGCAACTACATCGCCGCCGACCTGCTGGAAGGCGCTAAAGACCGCGCCGCCCACTATACTGCCGATGACGAACGCCGCTTTGAGCAGTACCTGAACGGACAGATAGCCAAGATAACGCTGCCCGGCAAGGACGAGCCCTTCCTGCGCCAGCATATCCTGACGATGTACGCCAACCCGCTTTACAACTTCAACGCTGCGCAATGAAAAAACATCTTCTGTTACTGCTGCTGGCAGTCATGGCCGTCGCCGCCTGCGAGCAGGAAGTCTACGACAAGGGCGACAGCACCTACTCCTACGTGAGGGCCGACTTCGTCGAGGCCTTTGTGGGCAGCGGCCAGTACGTCAGCTATGTCATCACCGACGATGACGAGCGGCTGACGCTCAAGACGCCCTATACGGCCAAGTGGATTCAGCGTGCCGACACCAGCTACCGTGCCGTGCTCTATTATAATATAGGTACGCAACCTGAGGTCGTCAGCCTGGCCCGTGTGTCCACCGTCTCCATCCGTGAGGCACGAAACTTTAAAACGGGTATAAAGACCGACCCCCTGGGCCTGGAGTCTGTCTGGATGGCCGGCAACAAGAAGTTCCTTAACTTCTGCGTCATCCTGAAGACGGGCGCTGTGGCTGCCGACAGCATCACCCAGACGCTGGGCATGGCCGGCGACACCATTATTACCGATGGTCAGGGGCGCCGCACCTACCATCTGCGGCTGTTCCACGCCCAGGGCGACGTGCCCCAATATTACTCGCAACGAGCCTACTTCAGCGTCCCCGTCAGCGGGGTGGAAGCAGACTCGTTGCAAGTGTCTGTCAACACCTACGACGGTGTTGTGACCAAGGGGTTCAGCCTATAGCGACTCCAGCATTCGCTTCAGCACCACCGAGCACGAAATCTCGCGGTTGGCTGCTTCGGGAATGACAATGGAGTTCTCGGATTCTATCACGTCGTCGGTGACAATCAGACCACGGCGAACGGGCAGGCAGTGCATGAACTTGCCGTTGTTGGTCCACGACATGTGCTCGGTGTCTACCGTCCACGACATATCCTTACTCGTAATCTTACCGTAGTCGTCGGGATTGGTGACGCCAGGGTTCGACCAGTTCTTGGCGTAGATGAAGTCGGCGCCCTCGAAGGCCTTACGCTGGTCGTACTCCACCCGTGCCCCAGCCACAAAAGCCGGGTCCAGTTCGTAGCCCTCGGGGTGGGTGATGACAAAGTCTACGTCGGCAGCCAGCATCCACTGGGCAAACGAGTTTGGCACGGCCTGGGGCAGGGCGCGGCAGTGGGGAGCCCAGGTCAGTACGACCTTGGGGGCCTCCCCCCGCCCCCCTCCGATAGAGGGGGAGGAATGGAGGGGGCGCCAGTACTCCTCGATGGTTATCAGGTCGGCAAAGGCCTGCAGGGGGTGTACGGTGGCTGTCTCCATGGCAAAGACGGGACGGCCCGAATACTGTATGAACTGCTTCACCACCGTCTCGGCATAGTCGTACTCGCGGTCGGTCAGTCCGGCAAACGAGCGCACGCCGATGATGTCGCAGTAGCAGCCCATCACGGGGATGGCCTCCAGCAGGTGTTCCGACTTGTCGCCGTCCATGATGACGCCGCGCTCTGTCTCCAGTTTCCAGGCGCCGGCGTTCACGTCGAGCACGATGACGTTCATGCCCAGGTTCATGGCTGCCTTCTGGGTCGACAGGCGGGTGCGCAGCGAGTTGTTGAAGAATATCATCATCAGCGTCTTGTTCTTACCCAAGTGTTGATACTTGAAACGGTCGTTCTTAATCTCCTGTGCCTCGGCGAGGGCCTTTTCTAACGGGCCGATGTCGCCTACGTTCATAAATGTCTTCATCTTTTTCTTATGTTTTTGTTTTAATGGTTTGTCGTTCAGATAGCCGCTAAGGCCAGAGAGTGGTATTTCGACTCGGGCGAGTCGCTGCGCGATGGCATCACCACGGGCTTCAGCGTGCCTTGCAGCACACCCGCCGTCTTGGCATAGCCGAAGAGTGTCAGCGTCTTGTAGAACACGTTGCCGGCCACGATGTCGGGGAATATCAGGGCGTCGGCCTGCCCGTCAATGGGCGAGTGGATGCCTTTCTCGTGCAGGCTGACGGAGTCGAGCGACGTCTTCAGATCCAGCGGACCGTCGATGATACAGCGCCCGAAGTAGCCGCTCTGTGCCAGGGCAATGATGTCCAAGTAGTCGGAGGTGTAGGGGAAGGTCTTCTCGCTGACCTTCTCGGCACAGTGGATGAGCGAGATGCGCGGCTCCTCGATGCCTAAGGCGTGGCAGACGTAGTTGGCGTAGTGAATCTGCTGCCGCCGCTGCTCGTTCGTGGGGATGGGTATGACGGCAGCATCGGTGAAGAACAGCAGTTTCTCGTACTTGGGAATCTCGGCCATGGCAATGTGGGTCAGCACATGACCGGGGCGCAGGATGCCCGTCTCCTTGTTCAGGATGGCGCGCAGCACATTGTCGGTGTTGATGAGGCCCTTCATCAGGATGTCGGCCTCGCCGTTCTTCACCATACTCACGGCTCGCCGTGCACACTCGTCCTTATCCGGACCGTCAACAAGGATAGGTTCGATAAACCCCATTTCCTGGCCTTTCTCAATAGCGTAACGTGTACTGGCGTCATTGGCACAGATGACAGCCACTCGCTTACGGTCGCCCCGCTCCTGGAGGAACCGTGTCATGTCGTTTAAGGTCTTGATTGGCTGCATAACTGACGTTTTTTTTTGCTTGATGGCGCAAATTTACAAAATATTTTGTATCTTTGCAAGCGGAAACCCAAAAAGTAATGAGAAAACCTTTGATTTGCAGTCTGCTACTAACCGTCGCTATCGGTATTTCTTCGCAAGAACAGCCCGACATGGCGCTCCGCTACGACCGCCCCGCCGATTACTTTGAGGAGTCGCTGCCAATAGGCAACGGCAGGATGGGCGCTCTTGTGTATGGCGGTACTGACGACAATGTGATTTTTCTGAACGACATCACGCTGTGGACGGGAAAGCCCGTCAACAGGCAGGCTGACCCTGATGCCCACCAGTGGATACCGGCCATCCGCAAGGCTCTGTTCAGCGAAGACTACCGCCAGGCCGATTCGCTGCAACTGCATGTGCAGGGCGACAACTCGCAGTTCTATCAGCCCCTGGCCACGCTCCACCTGCGCGACTTGAACGAAGGCAGCGTCAGCGGGTATCACCGTGAACTCAGCCTCGACAATGCCGTGGCTTCTGACAGATATTATCGTGGCAAGGCGGCCGTGTACCGCGAGTATTTTGCGTCAAGCCCCGACCGCGTCATGGCCATCCGCCTGGTTGGCGACGTCAATGTGGCCATCTCGCTGACAGGACAGACGCCTCATAGCGTGAAAGCCGCTGACAGGCAGCTTACCATGACAGGACATGCCACAGGCGACCCGCAGCAGAGCATACACTTCTGTACGATGCTGCGTGCCGAGACTGACGGCACCGTGACAGCCGCTGACTCGACGCTGACCATCAGCAAGGCTACCGAGGCTACCATCTACATCGTCAACGCCACCAGCTTCAGTGGCTACAGCCAGCACCCCGTGACCAGCGGAGCCGACTACCTGCAGCAGGCCGCCGACGACCTGTGGCACACCCGCAACCTGACCTATGCACAGATGCGTGCCCGCCATGTGGCCGACTACCGCCGCTTCTACAACCGCGTCCGCCTGCAGTTAGGTATGCCGTCATCTTACAACCGCGTCCGCCTGCAGTCAGGTATGCCGTCATATTATGACGGCCCCACCGACCAGCTGCTGAAAAACTATGGCGAAGCCCCCGACACCCCCGACGCCCGCTACTTAGAGACCCTCTACTTCCAGTACGGGCGCTACCTGCTCATCAGCAGCAGCCGCACGCCGGGCGTACCGGCCAACCTGCAGGGCTTGTGGACGCCACACCTGTGGTCGCCCTGGCGTGGCAACTACACCGTCAACATCAACCTGGAGGAGAACTACTGGCCCGCCTTCGTGGCCAACCTTGCCGAGATGGCGGAACCGCTCGACGGCTTTGTCAAGGCACTGGCCGACAATGGGCGCTACACGGCACGTAACTACTACGGCATCAACCGGGGCTGGTGCTCCAGCCACAACAGCGATATCTGGGCTATGACCAACCCCGTGGGCGAGAAGCACGAAAAGCCTGAGTGGGCCAACTGGAACCTGGGGGGCGCATGGCTCGTCAACACGCTCTGGGAACGCTATCTCTTTACCCAGGACAAGAACTACCTGGCGCAGACAGCCCTGCCGCTGATGAAGGGGGCTGCCGACTTCTGCCTGGACTGGCTTGTTGACAACCCGTTTGTGCCGGGTGAACTGATTACCGCCCCTTCAACATCACCCGAGAACGAATATGTTACCGACCAGGGCTATCACGGCATGACCTGCTATGGCGGCACCGCCGACCTGGCCATCATACGCGAGCTGCTCACGAACACCATCGCGGCCAGCCGTCTCTGCGGCCAGCCCGCTGCCGCCTACGAGAAAGCCCTCAGCAGGCTGCACCCCTACACCATAGGGCGCGACGGCGACCTGAACGAATGGTACCACGACTGGCGCGACTACGACCCGTACCACCGCCACCAGAGCCATCTCATTGGTCTCTATCCCGGTAGCCACCTCACTGCTCCCGACCTGCGCAAGGCCGCCGAGCAGACGCTGATACAGAAGGGCGACAAGACCACCGGATGGAGCACGGGCTGGCGCATCAACCTCTGGGCACGCCTGAAAAACGGGGCGCAGGCCTACCATATTTACCGCAAACTGCTGACTTACGTCACACCCGACAAATACAACGGTCCTGACCGACGCCGCTCTGGCGGCACCTATCCTAACTTGATGGATGCTCACCCGCCCTTCCAGATTGACGGCAACTTCGGCGGCACCGCCGGCGTCTGCGAGATGCTCATGCAGAGCGGCGACGGCGTGATAGAACTGTTGCCGGCCTGTCCTGCCGAGTGGCGCGACGGCAGCGTCAGCGGACTGTGTGCCCGTGGCGGCTATGAGGTGGACTTTGCATGGAACGACGGCAAGGTCAGCCAGGCCACCGTCAGGGCACGCCGTGACGGTACCGTTACATTATTGTATAACAACAAGAGCAAGGTGCTCAAACTAAAAGCTGGGCAGGCACTGCCCGTAAAGACATGGTAAAACATATTATTGACACTCACCTGCAGCAGGTAAGCAGCTGGGCCGGCGCTGACTCGATGGAAGAGGGACTGGTGCTCACCGACCGTCTGACTGCCGATAACCAGTCTTCAACACCACAGCGTATGAACTTCATCCTGATGGCCTTGTGCCAGGCGGGTGAGGCTCACTATGCCATTGACACGCGCGAACAGACCGTGAAGCCTGGCGACCTGCTCTTCATCTCAGAGCGGCACATCGTTGACCACTACCGCATCTCGCCCGACTTCAAGTGCCTGGGAATATTGCTCAGTACGGAGTTCTACCACAGTTTTGTGCTGAACGTCAAGAACGTGTCGTCGCTGCTGCTTTTCTCAACCAAGAATCCGGTGGTGCCGCTGACGCCTCAGGAGATTGAGACGTATGGCAATTACTACCACACCATACGAAAGAAGATGACCGACACCTCACACCACTACCGCGTGGAACTGGTCAAGGCACTGCTGCTGGCTATGTTCTACGACATGTCGGGGGTCATCTGGCGTGTGGAACAGCAGGGCTCCAAGGCGCAGACACGCGCCGACGTGCTTTTTGCACAGTTCATCCGACTGCTGGAGGAGAACTTCCGCACCGAGCGCCGCGTCAGCTGGTATGCCCAGCAGCTGGGCATCTCGCCCAAGTATATGTCGGAGGTGGTGAAGAGCGTCAGCAAGCGCACGCCCAACGACTGGATTGACCACTATGTGGTGCTGGAGCTGCGCGTGCTGCTGAAGAATTCTACGAAGTCGATCAAGGAGATTACCGAGTACCTGCAGTTCCCCAACCAGTCGTTCCTTGGCAAGTATTTCAAGGAGCATGTCGGGGTAAGCCCTTCGGAGTACCGGAAACGTTAGACTATAGATAACCCTGCTGATGCAGCTCTTCGGCCACCTGGCACAGTTCCTCGTACCAGGAAAGGCCGAAGCGGCGCGTGAGGGGCTCTTTCAGAAACTGATAGACGGGCAGGTTCAGCGCCTGCCCTTTCGCCACGGCATCCTTGCAGATGTTCCAGCGGTTGTAGTTCAGGCCCACAAGCCCGTCGCCTAACTGCTTCTCGCGGATAGGGTAGAGGGCACAGCTGACGGGCTTGCAGAATCTGGTCTTGCCGCTGCGGAAAGCCCGCTCCAGGGCGCACAGGCAGTTGTCGCCGTCGTAGCAGGTGAACACGCAGTCCTTGCCGCCCACGATGCTCGTCACCAGGTCGCCGTCGCGGTCGGTATAGGCCACGCCCTGACGGTCGATGACGTTCTGGGCTGAGGCTGAGAGCATGGGCCACACGGTTTCCAGCGCGTCCTCAATGCCGCCTATCTCGTCGGGAGTTACCGGGGCGCCGGCGTCGCCCTCTATGCAGCATACGCCCTTGCATTTCTCATAGTCGCAGCAGAAGCGCTCGGTCAGGATGTCGGATGACAGCAGTACGCCGCCGACTTCCAGGATGGGGGGAAGTGCGTTTACCATTGTATGGGTTCAATACCGTTTTGTTTCAGATAGTCGTTACAGCGCGAGAACTGGTGCTGCCCGAACCAGCCGCCACGGTTGGCTGAGAGCGGCGACGGATGGACGCTCTCTAACACCAGGTTACTGTCCTTGGGTATCATGTAGCCCTTGCTGCGGGCATAGCCGCCCCACAGCATGTAGACAAGGTGCTGGCGCTGCGAGGCCAGGGCCCGGATGGCGGCATCGGTGAACTGTTGCCACCCCAGAGTGGAGTGGCTGTTGGCCTGGTGGGCACGCACCGTCAGCGTGGCGTTGAGCAGCAGCACACCCTGCTCGGCCCAGCGCGTCAGATTGCCCGTTGGCGGCACCGGCGTGCCCAGGTCTTGCTCTATCTCCTTGAAGATGTTCTGCAGCGACGGCGGAAACAGCACGCCGTCCTGCACCGAGAAGCTCAGCCCGTGGGCCTGGCCGGGCTCATGGTAAGGGTCCTGGCCTATGATGACTACCTTCACCTGGTCGAAAGGCGTCAGGTTGAAGGCATTGAAGATAAGACTGCCTGGCGGATAGCATGTGTTCGTACTATACTCCCGCCTCACTTCCTCTGTGAGCTGCCGGAAATAAGGTTTCTCAAACTCTGGAGCCAGATGCTCCTTCCACGATGGTTCTATCTGTATGTTCATAGCGGTGTTGTTCAACGATTTTGCGATATCCCCCTCCTACAGGAGGGGCGAGGGGAGGTCTCCCTTGCTTGCGTTTGCAAAGATAATCATATTTTGCAGAACAACGTCATTTTCTGCCGCGTTTTGCAGAAAAAATATTAATTTGGCAGCAAACTATTTCTCTCTAACTCCCCCTCGCTCGGCCGAAGGACGCTTGCAAGGCAAGAACTTAGCCCGCATTGCAGTTGCATAAAAAACCACTGTTAAACTTTGTTATAGAAACTGAGTGTTTTGGGCGTTTCAATTGTATGCAGCCTCATTTTTTAGCAAAAAAAGCCTAAATCGAAGCCCTTTGC
>Ga0247609_10003223_pt1 | contig 16642 bp, 12 predicted proteins | sample 172DNAGHGlowgp2_FD_193487 | JGI IMG/M metagenome (GOLD analysis project Ga0247609, IMG submission 193487) | Sheep rumen microbial communities from Palmerston North, Manawatu-Wanganui, New Zealand - 1728 DNA GHGlow gp2 | ecosystem: Host-associated > Mammals > Digestive system > Stomach > Rumen ...
ACCGAGTTCGGTGCTATCTTTAATGCGAATGGAAATCAGGTCACAGACCTCAACCTCTATACAGAACCCGGTGTGTGGGTTGTTGGTGAACCGAGTCCGTCTCCCTGGTTGCACTATCCGTCAATCGTAGCGGACTACAAACATGAAATCGACCAGCAAAAGTTCATTCAGGGTATTCTCTTTGTCATGACCGAAGAGAAAACAGGCGAGTACACAGAGAACACGACACCGTGCTACACCCAGGTTCTCTACCTCTACAATGCCGAATATGTAGAACCCTTCCTCAGAAGCAAGCCCGTTAACGGCGATTGGGGTCCTTGGACGCGTAACGGTAAAGCTGCTTATCTCGCAGAGCCAATAACAAACGGCATCTACATTGGCGACATGATCACCCCAGGACTCTTCGCTGTTAGTAGCGGAATGTTACAACCCGGAGATACTCGCTACAACGCAGATATTGCAAGTTTGCCTGAGAACTTCCGAGAAGACGTGATCGTTGAAGTTAAACGGATAGACGTCGACCTTTCGAAGTCACGTACAGAGATTATTCGGCAGACCATCTACACAGGATCCGTGAACGCCGGACACGTCTGGACTCGTGCGGGTAGCATAGAACGAAAACTTACCAGCGAACTTGATATCACCTGGACACCGTGGGTCCGTACAGATGGTGCGTGTACCTATCTGGCTCTCAACAATCATATCGTTCGATCCGACCTCTGGAACGGAAGTGTAGAGTACACCGAAGGTACAGCCTCCCTTAACACCATCTACATTTCGAACGGCGACTGGATTCTTGAGCTTCCAAATCCGGAACCTCTTCAGCTCGGAGACCAAGTCGGTCTCATTCAGATGAAGGGTGAAGGCGCTGTCGTCTATCCTACAGCCGCCAATGTCAACAACCAGCAGACCGTTGACGACTACGACTACAAGGAGGAGACTGCTCCTGTCTACAAGCGAAATGCCTCCGGTGGTGTTATTGTAGAGACCATCAACGGTGTCTCCTCAAAGGTCGTCGAAAACGCCTGCTTCTATCAGTTCACCGTCACGGAAGATGAGGATCATAACAAATACTGGCAGTTGGAAATTGACAACGGTGGAAACGACACAACCTCCGATATCCATACAGCTATCGAGAACTTGAGACGGGATGTTTCTCGTATCGTCTATCTTGATTCTGCGCTAACTTCCACCGACTTCTCTGAAGACAAAGTCGACACGCTCGATTGGCAGTGTGTATTGAGTCTGCTTCAGAAATGGCCGGAATTTACGGTCGTAGCGATCCATGGTACACCTACGGTCTCACTGCCGTCTCAGTCTAGCGCTATACCTCTCTCGTGGTCTACGGATGAGAACATTCGGAACATCATGCTGAACGATGTGGTACAAAACGGAAGATTGGACTTCGACGGAGATGGCGTCACTTCTGTCATGGATCTCTACACTTTCCTGTACTGCTACACAACGTTTGCCGATACAACGGTCAATTACAATCCAGACAACATGAGTGCGAGCGGATTGCTGACCGTCTTGAACGGCAACATCGCCTACTCACGCATGGCTGTTCTCAACAACTATCCGGTGAATGAGACCTTGATGAATGCTGTCATTGAGCTTCTCCGGTATCTGAAATCCGTATTCACCGCTGAGGAACTCCGTCGTCTGAATCCCTCCGGATTTACAGACTACATGGTTAGTCTTGTGTGGAACAAAGTCTATGCCCAAGACGCCAAGCGTCAGGTACTCAAGATCAATGTCATTGTCAATCCGAGCCAGACAATAACGATCAACGAGAATACCTCAACGAGAACACTGACGATCAATTCGGATGAAGAATATAACGGCGCTCGGGCCTATACCCAGTTCTCATACATCTACACGGGTAGTCTGTACAAGTGGGTCTATCTTACATCAAACTAAAGGAGGACAAGTATGTCGAGTCCCTTTAAACGTGCTTCAAAACCATCCGGTAGCGGAGGGTTTCTCTCTGACCTGATGGCCCATATCCGGAGCTTCTTCCCACATCCAAACGCTATCTCCGGTGGTGGAAGTGGGAGTGGCGGTGGAAGCGATGTCTCATTGGCACAGATGAGTCAACTCATCTCGAATCACAACAGCGACAATTCAGCTCACGTTAATGGGTCGCTGAGACAATATGCTACCAAAACGGAACTGGCTGGTCATGCAAATGACGTGTATCCACATTACGGTGTCCTCGCTCAAAAGAACCATCTTCACAGCATTAAAGAAATTGAAGGTTTGGAAGATGCACTTGCCAACGCTGCCAACAGTGGTGGTAATGGAGAATCAGGTGGGTCTTCGTCTGGTAGTAGTAGCGGAAACACGAAACTGAAGAAGTTTTACAGTGATAAAGCTTGGAACTCCCTCACCACCGAAGGAAGCTACTATATCGAGTCGAATGGAGGTTCAACCCTGACTGGTGATACAGGTGGTTTGTATCCATGCTTCGCAAATGTTAAGTGTGTGAAAGTGTCCGCAGAAAGTGTTGTGAAGCAAATTCAGGTAACCGTAACTCCCGGTACGGCGGACACAACGGGTGCTGACAAAGTATCCGGAACATACTACCTTGACAGTGGATGTTCTGGCCTCCCCGGCGACGTAAACTACTACTACAAACAGAAGAACAATGCTAGCGACGACGACTACTGTATTCGCTTTATGATCAGAAGTGGTGATGGCATCAATGGTCGCTGGGTTATTACACGACAAGCAGTAAATGATGTAGACGATGATGAGGAACACGTCATATTCTACTGCACAGCAACGGGATTGGAAGATCTGACTGTTCCACCGCCAGACAACGCCGAGTGGACCTACAATCTGGAAAAATATCAAGCCATCGGTGGAAATGTTCTGGATTCCATTGCATTTACATCTATGAACGGCGACTCACCTGCAGCCAACGTTGTCGTTATGCAGAGCTACACTTACTTCAACAGTGAGACGGAAGTTCTGAAACGGGAACGTTTCCTCACGGGTCGTCTTCAATACGACAATACAGACGGCTGGGTGCTGAAATCAAACGCAACACCCCATTGGAATGTATTGCACGACTATCGATAACACAGACTACGTCGATACACAGGGCCCTTTGACGGGCCCTGTGTACCGAATCTTATTTCAATCTTCGTTATAGAGATCAACGAGAGCTTTGATATCCTCGTCGGGGATAACATACCCCTTCAGAGTTTCAACACCCGTCATAAGCGCCTTTAAAATTCGGTGAATTCCATCCGTCACTCTTCCACCGCAGATGAGAATCGGCTGAGTCATATCAACGTTATCTAATCGTTTCAAATGCTCATGTAGCGTTTCGACGGAGAACCGCACAAAGGCGTACTTTCCATTTCCAAGATCATATCTCTCGTAGCACCAGTGACGAAGAATGTCATTTCGTTTCAAATCGGACACCTTGAATTCCTGAAGTTCTCTTCCTTTAAAAACTTCATAGCGGATAACTTCCGATACAGGAACGAACGCCAACTTCTTCCGATACGTCAATCGAACGATGCAATTATCTTTCCTCTTTTGCTTCATGATTTACCTCTTCGCTCTGATGATAGGATAACATACAACACAGTTCGGTATAATCCCATCCACCTTATCCGAGAAGAGAGAACCCTCACCGTTCACAGTACCGAATATTTTAGTAAAGTCAGCTTTAATAAGACGAGCGTGGACGTGTGCATCGTTACTAGTTCCAGATACACCCGCTCCATATGGACCACTGGCGGTAAATATTCCATTCGCACGAGACGAATACCCTCTTGCCTGCGTACCTTTAGTGAACAGCATAGACGATTGGTTGGCGTAAAAATAATTTACTTCCCCAGATAGTGCACTTGGTGTGACCCCTTGTGGTAAGGACATAACACCACGCATCGTCTTTCCAAGTGTCAGAATGGATTGCTGACGATCATCTACACCGACCAGAGTACGTGCACGTAGATTTGGGAGTCTCACGTAGTTCTCATCAGCCTCACCATAGAGATTTGCAATAACATCAAGCTGTGGATAAGACGTTAAGGATACCTGGTCCCCATTGCACAGCAACCACTTTGGGTTGTTTTCCAGAAATGTACTGATGATACCGGCGTAGAAGAGGATGCAGCCAACAGGGATACTGGTGTCATCCCCAACTATTTTCATTTTCTCAAACTCGGCCATAAATAAATCTCCTTACTCCGTGTGTCCCCGTGAAGAGGGCACACGGGTTTTCATTGTTATTTTGGTGTACTTCCACCTTCTATTTGTTCTGGTAACTGGTGGTGCTTTCCCCGATCCAACGGTGCATACATGAAAATGTCCTGCGGTACGTTTTTATCGTTTCTGTCTCCACCACCCGTGAAGAATCGACCTGTGTTGATTGCCCAGGTCGTTAGCATTCCCACCGCTACGAGCACAGTACCTACCGCGTAGATGTACATGCAAATGTTCTCTAGTTTCGATACTCGTTTCACCAGGTCGCCCTCCTTCTTCTTCGCCTCCTCAATGGTCTCCTTCATTAAGCCGATAGTTGTTTGTAGGGAGGCGTTGTTCGTCTGTAGTTCTGTGATTACTTTCTGAAAAGCCTCTAAACGATCGTCGACTTTTGTCTCATGCTGTTCGGCACGATCAAGAATTTGTGCAAATCTACTAATGTCCCGGTGAGATAAACTACCGCTGTTCGGGCGTCCAGATCTTCTTTTTGATTGGTCCGATGTTGCCATGTCTAATGATCCCTCCAATTGGGGTCCTTCGGAAGGACAATTGCGTTACAGAATGCCAGCAAGCAAAATGCAATTGCGGCAATGATTGTGTTCGAGGGTCATCTGACGATGGACCAAGACACCGTACAGATCGAAGCAGGCAGCCAGATGGTTGACCGCGTCCGATAGGTTCTTCACGAATGATTGTTTAACGTCGTCAGTATTATCCATGAATCCGGCAACAGCGGCGAGATCATCATTCGTTTGGTCGATTAACTTAATGAGATCATCGGACTGCTTGAGGCGGAATTCCATATTCTGGAGTTTGAAACGGCAGGACTTGAAGTCTTCCATCGTTTCATAGACTTGGCGGAACGGAGCAGATGCCTGTGTCCTGGCTTCCGTAAAGATAGCGTAATAGTTGGCAAGATCCTTTTCCAGAGCATTTGACATCTGGTACTGGGCGATGCCGTAATCTTTCAGCTCAAAGTTGAACGTGCCGTCATTTCGAGACAACTTCTGGATCATGCTCTTCAGATGAGCATCGAAAGTCTGGGCATACTCGACGAGATTGAGACCTTCGTAAAGTTTATTGGTTGCATCGACGCCTTTCAGAAGAGTACCCTTCATACCCGTCGGACGATCCATCTCAACGGCAGAAGCATCCGTCAGAGAAAGACCCTCAATACGGGAAAGTTCAAATGGATGGTCGTCTGCATATTTGCATATTTCTGAACGCTTCTGAGCAGCCATGAATTCAGAAATATGAACGAACGAAACACGAGCAACGTTGAAGACAGAAGCGACTTTGTCGACCGCTTTCAGCATAGCTCCGGCAAACGATTCTTTCGATACGTTTACACAAGTTTGTGCCTTGGCGAATAGGTCATACATCTCTTTCTGTTTAGGGGAGTAAAGAGATCTTGATATGGTTTCTTGGTCAAAGACAGGCATAATACGCTATTCCTTTATTTATAAAGAGGAATTCATTTATTTTCTCATTTCATAAAATGAGCCTAAGCGTACGAGAAACAAAAAAATAAAAAAGACTACACCCGTGTGGTTGGTCACGGGTGTAGTCTAGGAGCCCGATCCTGTATTTTGATTCCTGGTCGGTCCAGAAAGGGCAGGGGACGGTAAAACCGTCACGAACACTGATGCCCTGTGTTCGTTCTATAATCCGCATGTTTACGCGCCGAAGAGAAATACACAAAACTCCTCGGCGCAGTCGGGCACGATTCACAGGTCATGCGGTACCTGCAAAGTGAAAAAGAAATCTAACTCGTCCTAACAGCATATCACACACGCTAAGTCTACCGTAGATTTCCGGCCCCATGGAAGCCTCGAGTTTCTGGATAACTCTGAACCTGTTCTACCCAACTGCAGACCGTAACATAAGAACATGATTTACGATCCTCCCCTGTCAATTCAGGTCGCACACTTTTACTCCTTATGGCGTTGGAAACCACAGAAACCTCGCGGGTGTATCCGCTTCTTGTAACCCTTACGACCTCCGTCCCTGTGGCGACTTCGGTTACCTTCCATTTCGGAAGGCGGTGCATAGACCCACTCATCATGGGCCAAAACGTTACCGGGCGGCTGCGCTTGCGGCCCGGGGTGACTAATGAATGTCATATGGAAAACCATATAGAGATTCATTATCACCTTTGTAATATATCGGTGAGAATTCTTTAATTACATTCCTATCACGTCGGCTGGCTTTGCATCCATTTCACTAATCGTGACGTCAGCGTAGATATCATGTATCTCTGTCGTCTCACCGTCAATGTCATCTGGAATACCGATTTCATCTGGTTGGAATCGCATGGCGAAGTAAGCATCATAATCGCTGATACTGTCCGCTCCACGATGTTTCCCCATTTTTACCGTCAGATATGGGGTTCCTTCCGTATTACATTCGATATTAATCCAGAGCATCACGTCAACAACATTGAAGATACCACGGCAATCCGCAATATTCGCCTTCGAGAACTTCTTGACGATATTCGTAGCACCCGAATCCTTCAACCGAGCCGTTTCCGTATCAAGCTGAACCGCCGTGAAACAGGTGATCTTGTGACGCTTGCAATAATTGTAGAGACCTTGAGCAGAATTCTCAATCGCCTTGACAGGATTGATACCGCCTGTCAGATCAACTTTCATAATCGTCAGATAGTCAATCAGAACGGCGACAACTTCATAACCTTTCTGTTCCCATTTCGAATGAAGCACAGCGAAATCACGCAATGAGAAGTTCTCATCGAAACGGCACATAACCGCCTTGACACCTTTCTCGTTGTAGAACTTCGAAACCTCTGCGACCAGATCGTCATCCTTGGCATCTACAGGGACAGGCTTTCTGAAAATGTTGACGTACGCGGATTTGATAAGAGACCAGGCGTTCGTCGGAGCTTCGTTTTCCAAGGAGATGAACAAAACGGCTGGTTTGTATCCTGGCTGGACGACGTAGTCGCCATAACGACAACACCAACGGAACATGTCCAGGAGCATACCTGATTTGTATTGATGGGAAAGACCACCGACACAAACCATTTCGCCTCGCATGAATCCGCCCGCTTTTCCCATGGCTCTGGCCATGCCCTGCCATCCAGGACGGATGATATGGCGTTCGCCGCCCTCGCGATACGACCGCATTGCTCTTGCCAACGATTGTGGATCGCCCATGATGATTTCATCCACCTTGACGGACGAACCTGCCAGGTTTTCGTACTTATGGGAAATATCATCGACAGCGTCACGACTGAACTTGACGATCTCCTCATCCATCTCGTCGGATACTTTGTTGTAGCGACGGGCTTTCAGAATGATCTGTTTCGCTGTATCCTCGATGATACTCATGTAGTACCAGTTCGAGACCTTGTGCGTGAGTTCCTGAAGACGACGACTTGAGATAGGCTCTTCGTCTTGGAGAATATCAATGATACGAGTGACGACCGTCGGATCCTTTACCGCCAGGGCACTCTTCTTGAATTTAAGGATAATGCGGGATCTTTCCGATTTCTTGGAAAGATTGATATCGGTATTGAGCAAATCGTTAATGACCTGGTAGAAAATATGAAGATCGGGATCCACCTGGGTCACGGGCTTGCTCGTCACATTCGTATACAACTCAAGAACACACCTCAGTAGGTTCCTGGTATCTGGACTACTATCGAAGGCTGCCAAGCACAGCGCATCGATAAAGAAGTCCGAGTCGATAAACATCATAACGCGGTTCCTCCGAGAAAAGTCATGATATGCTTGACTTACCTTACCTTAATTATAGTTGATCCATAAAAGGAGCTTCTATGGCAGACTTTATCCATTTCATCGTCCAGCGGGTCAACGGACTTCCCGCCCAGTGGGTAGACAAAGGGGACACCCCGTACTACTCCTTATCGCCAAAGGACAAGAGTTTGTTCCTTTTGCACCAAGCGGTTATTTTGGCCTATCTGGACCTTGCATATCAAGGCCTTCCAACGTCAAATGTTACTGCCTATCGAGACAAGGTTATCTACCAGTACATGCCCGCTGTCGCTTTCCATATCCAGACGGCTGATGAGCCGGATGAAGTAGCCAAGCAGGCATACGAGCAAGTGGAACGCCTTCTGAACCGCGTCGCTCTTCATGTTGATGCAGACGTCTGTCTTGACCTGCTTCAATATCAGACGGACACGGAAATCCCGATAGCGGGTGATTTATCATTCTATAGACCATTTCTCAAATTCATGGAAAGGGCCTATAGAGCCGACGCCTTCGATGAGAAATTCGAAGAGAGCGAGAACTTCACCATCAAAGAGACGGTTACAGCGCCATCGTTCGGTCTTTCCGGACGTTATTTAGCCGTGCTCTATGACCAAAAGTTCCCGGGCTATAAGTATAGCTACAGTGCCACCAACCGATACAGCCGGACAGCCTTTGGCCGTCCGTGCAACAGTATTCTGTCATATTGGCTCGGCTACGACATGAAGGGCCGCACGATGAACGAAGTGCTGGGCTTCCTTGCATCCAACTGCATCGAGCTCGACATTAACGCGATTCCCGAAGGCTCCATCCAGTGGCTCTATTACGACATGTACAAACTGCTTTTCGGATGGGTTCCGCCTGTCTCCGACCAGCGCAATCCTCTGAAACGCACCAATGTCATCAATGACAACCGACATGCTCTCATCACGTTCCTCTTCGAACTGCGCAAGCGGTACGATCTGGAATTCGAAGATCCAAAATTAATTTCCAAACTAATAGGTACAGATTACAACACGCCAGGCACCCCTGAACTGAGACAATTCCTTGAGGCTGATGACAAGGACTCGGTCAGTGCTGAGGCGTACCGGGTATTCAAGAACTCCATTTTCGGGGCTTGCCCTGAACTGGATCTCTTGACTGATGGACGAGTCGCTCTCAGAAAACGACTCATCCAATCCGGCAAACTTTTCGATCTCATGACAGCGCAGGAATCTCTCTCGGCGGATGCCGGGCAGGGGACGGCACCCTACGCAGCCAGCTTAATCCGAGATGGCTCTCATTACAGTCTCGAGGCGGATACGGACCACTCACCCGTTGACGACCCTGCGGCTGGAGACGATTCTACGACCGACGACGACAAATCAGCAGACACGGCCGAAACGGCAGAAACCGAAACTCCTTCCAGCAACCCTGAAAGCCTTCCAGTTGAAGGAAATGACACATCCGAAAAAGAGGAAGTTGAAGTTCCGCCGCTTCCGGAAGTAGGCAGTAAACATGGATTGACGCTCGAATTAACCCAGACAGAGAACATGGACACGTTCCTATACCGAATGGAAATCGGGCGTCGTATCTCCAACATCATCAAAAATCCGCCTCCGAGTCTAAGTGAACAGAAGATCGCTATTCTGAAGCGCATCAAAGCGTACTTCCTGAATTCGATGTCTGTTCAAGTTTTGCATGATGTTCTTCTGAGTGTCCTCGACATTCCGAAGATCCTGAAACCTAGAAAACCTGAGGACTGACATGAGTAAGACTGCATTTGAAACCGCGATGGAAGGCCTTATGGGCTCTTTCAGCCAGCGGAACACTGAAAATCCGGCTGATCAGTCGTTGGTGGGCAAAATGGGTAAAGTTCGCGACTGGTTGATTAAAAACAACCTGGTTCGCAAAGTCGACAATGCGCTTTGTATGCTCCCCAACCAAGACATCGCCGAAGAAACGCTGTTCAACAGCGTCATTGGCAACAAAGGCGAAAAGATTCGTGACTTGGTGAAATCCCTTGGTATCACCGAAGACAACATGAACTTCAGAGCGTCCTGCGAAGGCGCCTTGATCGCCATCAACCGTGCCCGTATGGGCCGCGGCGCCTATGAAGAATACGGCCGCAAAATGGAACGCACCATGGATCCCGACGCGACGAGCATCAACCTCGATAGCGTCTATGGTAACGAAGGCTGGAGTCATTTCACCAATGGTAATTCCCAGTTCACCATGGCCTCTATGGAAGCGTTCGGCGCCACCCAGGATATGGTGCCCTGCGACATGAACGTCATGGTCTCCGTGGCAATCATGAATCCGCACACCCGCCTGATCCCGCGCCTGCTCCCGACCCGCGAAACCGTCCAGCCCTGCGCCCACTATGTGCGTGAAGACCTGTTCTTCTTCGATCTGAGCGATCCGGAAGGCACCCGCGTTCCGATGGTTCAGCTCTACAAGAACCCGGTCTATGTGGCGAACGAACTGAAGCGTATCATCCCGCTCAAGACGAACGACCCCGACAACAAGTGGCTTGTCGCCGACAACATCCTGCTCTTCAACACGCAGGCTGATCTGCTCAAGCTGTCCATCGTTCAGAACAAGCCCGGTTACGGTGCGATCAACTACACGGATCTGATCGCGGAAGCCGCTCACCTGGAATCCTTCCGCATCTCCCTCAGCGATGGCACGACGACCGAACAGTTCGATCTGTTGGTTCCGGTTGAAGACGCTCGCATGTACCACTCCCCGAATACGGATTCCCATATTCGTGAAGCCTTCATCCAGACGTCCATCGGCCTTTCCAGCGAATCGAAGACGGTGGCTGGTGCTAACAGCACGCTGCTTGCCAACCTGCCCCCGGATGAAACCCTGATTGTCAATGCGACGATCGCCGTCCGCCTGGATACGCGTGGTCCCATCTCCGCCTCTCTCCAGACCATCGACGTTATCGCCCACCACAAGCAGGACGACAAGCTTCTGTCCAACGATGCCGGCGCCGCCAAAGCAATTGCCACGGCCATTGCTGGTAGCGGTTCTGTCACTGGCGTTGGCTATGTGATGGATGCCCGCTTCAGCGAAGAGAACCTTCGCAAGACCTCCCGTGGTATGACCACGAGCCGTCGTCAGTACGAGTACAATATCCCGTATGGACCGAATGTCTTCATCGATTACGCCATCGGTCAGAAGAATGCCGACGAAAATGCGGCTAACCTGATGCGTGGTATCGGTGTTGGTATTGACGGTGTTGGTCTGCGCCTGCTCCGTGAAGGTATCTACTCCGTCAACGATCGTCTGATCGCCGAAGGCAACAACCACAATCTGAACACCACGGTTGGCACCAGCTTCGTCAGCGGTGGTAAGATCATTCCGGCTGTTTCGGTGAAGAACCTCGACTTCCGTAACGCGGTGTTCATCCGCGATGCGGATCGTAGCGGCGACATCAAAGGCAAAACCTCGACGTTCCTGAACGCCCTGCTCGGCAACCTGGTTGCGGAGTCCCTGTACGTCCAGGCCATCGGTGGTGGCACCACCCCGACCTTCAAGTGCGTGACCACGATGAACGTTCTGTCCAACGTGATCAGCCAGCCCCAGATCCATCAGCACATGACCAAGGAAGATGGTCGTGCCAATGGTGACGGTGTTGAGTACGTGCTTGGTTTGCCGAACGGCATCCGTATCGAATTCGTGACGACGACGTTCGAAGACATGACCGATCAGGCCCTTCTGTTCCCGGTCATCAAAAACAATGCGGAAAGCGAACTGCATTTCGCCCACAACTGGAGCTACGGTAGCCTCGTTGCTCACTATACGCCCAGCGGCGATGCGGCGCACCACCGTCTGTTCGCGAACGTCCGTGAACTCCCGATCATTACGACGCCTATCGCCGCGTCGATCGAGATTCTCGGTATGGATCAGATCAACGGTCAGGCCAACAACAACGTGTTCTACCCGACGGTCAACTCGATCGTTACGGGTGCCATCACCACGACGGCGGCTACGGCGGCCCAGGGTGAAGGTACTGGTACCGGCACTGGTACCGGAACGGGCACGGGCACTGGCACGGGTACCGGCACCGGTACTGGCACCAACCCGTAATCCACGGCAAAGCCAAAAAAATAAATAGGTAGTATACAGGAGGTACCTTTCGAGGTACCTCCTGTGTCTATCTGTTTATGACTCTTGTGGTATGGCAAAAGCGTTTAATTGCAAAGCGACTTCACGTTCAAACGCTACTTTCTGTTTCTCCCGATAATAGTCAAGTGAATTTATCTGCTTGACATCCCGTAGAACATTGTAGAAGATCTTTACACGATCGGTGAACTCCTTGTACTTTTTAGATCCGTGATCTTTATACCACTCCATCGTGACAAACGGACGTGCTCCTGCCGCGTAGAAAATCTCTGAAGGTTCATACGAATTGTAATGCTTTTCGTTCATGACCTCCGCCAAAAAGAGAGCCGCTTGTTCTTCAAACGTGACGGGGAGATGATACGTTATCATGTCGGCACGTTCTTTCTGGCCTACAAGACTCCAGATGACATGTTCTTTCTTTAAAGTATATTTAAGATTATGCTCTCCCTGATCTTTGGAAACAAGTTTTCGAATCAAATTGTATCGTAATGTAGGAAGATAATGAGTTGCATTCAATATGTCTCCAGGCGCAATCAATGCAAATGCGAATTGTAGATGCCTCACCTGAGATTTATCCTCGGGTAGAGCCACACCGAAATAGCCTATAGTGGAACCACCGTCTTTGGAGACGGTAATATCCGAAATAGGAGAACGATGATTGGTGGCTGTCCGACATCTTGCAGGCGTTTCGCAGTGCTGAGTGACGATAACCGCCTTAATTGGTTTCATGATACCGTTACAAGATTCAAAATGCTTTATCAAAGCAGGTGGAACGGAAGCAACGTTTTTCATTGTGATTTCCTTTTAATGATTGGCTAGAAGATTCTTGAATTTTTCCACGACGATTTCACCTTCATCGGAGCAGACCCATTGAGCCAAAAGGATTTCTTCTTTTGTATCGTTGGCGTTGTTAATAAAGTCGTCGAAGTTGGAAGAGCGATCGGCTATCATCTTGGCGGCTGCGACACCAAGACCTTCAATTCCGAGAGAGGAAATGATACGCCAGAAAGGCTTCTTCGAGAGATCGCGTGTAGCGACGATTTTGTCTGCCACTTTTCCAAGCACACGACCATTTTCGGGGTTCTTGACGGAACGTAGGGTTTCGACAGGAACAGTTAAAATGTCCGTAAAATGCCTTATAACTCCTGTCTTTACGAGTACTTCGGCGACCGTATTTCCCACCCCCTCGATATCCAGGCCTGCTTCACGACTACAGAAGTGTAGAAGCCTGGCAACGAGTCTCGGAGGACAGGATGAATTCGTGCAGAAATATTCTTCTCCGCCAGGACCTGGCTTCGTCGGACTTCCGCATACAGGACACTGCTTGAGATAGGAATCAACATCAAACGGTGGAACATGATTATTTACCGCAATAATTTTCGGTACCACTTCCCCGCTCCGAACAACGGTTACACTGGACCCGGAATTCAATCCAAATCTCTTCATAGTTCCAACAGAACCAATCGATACTCTGGATACCTTGGCGCCTGAAAGTATCACGGGTGTGATATTGGCGACCGGTACAATACGACCTGTTCTACCGACTTGGAAGTCAATAGAGAGAATGGTTGTACCTCTCATGTCTGAATTGAATTTATAGGCGAACGCCCAACGAGGTGCCTTTGCTGTAGACCCTAGATGAGGACGGTATTTCAACTCGTTTACTTTAAGCACGGCTCCATCTGTATCATAGTCCAAGTCAGCCCGATACTGATCCATTTCGCTCAGCGTCTCTTCTATAGTTTTATCCAAAAGCATCGTTACATAAGAGTAGAGCTGTGTTGGAAGACCCATGCGGAGATGCATATAAGCCAACATGACCGCTTGTGTATCGATATGCTCCAAACAAGGAGCGGCGACAATATCGTAGAAGAATGCGCTTAACCCTCGTTCGGCTGTTACTTTCGGATCTTTTTGTTTCAAAGATCCTACAGCAAAGTTGCGGCAATTCGCATCCTTCGGTGCTTTACCTTCTTTTTTCAATTTGTCAAGTTGAGAACGCGGCATGTAGATTTCACCTCGGACAATAACAGGTCCGTAAGGCATTGTCTTTGGAACATCCTCGATCAGTCGGACATTCTCTGTAACGTCATCTCCATACTCGCCATCACCACGAGTGAGCGCTCTACAAAAAGCCCCTGTTTCATCGTAATAGACTTCGATGGAAAGACCGTCGATCTTTGGTTCTATACAAAGATGAGCTCGTGATGGAGCTTCCTCACAACCAGAATCTACTAGAATCTGAAGAACTTTCTCAACGAACGTTCGAACATCGTTCATGTTGTAGGTGTTAGCCAAGGAAAGCATGGGGGTTGGATGTTTAAAACGGTGGGATGCAGGTGTCAGGTCGGATGAGACTTTCGACTCAATCCCGTGCTCTTTTTCATAGGCTTCCAATTCCTTTTTCTTTTTGTCATACTCGACATCGGAGATAAAGGGATTACCTGTTACGTAGTAGGCTTTGTCACAGGACTCTAGATAAGCCTTTAATTCTTTGTAGCTTTCCTCGGTCAACATGGGGTACTCCTTGGTAGTATAAGTTAAGTGATTTCGTCACGAGAGTCAAGCTCCTCATAGATGAGGTGCTGATATGCTCGAAGCAAGCGAATAACATGCTTGAGGAAGAGAGCCGTCATGACAGGAAAATCCGCTTTCTGTTCGGCGAACCTAGCGGATTCACCTTCCAGATACTTGATCAGTTCCGCAATGGCGTTCAGCTCTTTCTCAAGTGATGCAGGATCGAACGTGTTCAATGGGGACACTCCTTTTGCAACCGTAGCCAGATGAGCTCGAAGTGCTCTTGCTAATAGAGACATCAGAGAGCTTTCGATGTCTGAAAAGACGGCGGAAACACGGGTGTTGCATACCTTAAAATCGGGATCGTTCTTATCCCCTTTCAAGAGCATATCCTGTATGGAATATATGTCCGCATCTTTCTTGAGATCCCGAACATAAAGGGGAGCATCCTTCAGAGGATCGTCTTCCTCTTCTTTGAGTATATCAAGAGGAAGACCATCGTCCAGAATGTCCGATTCAAATGACATATCAAAAGGATCGTCGTCAGGCAAGGGAAGCCTCCTTATGCTTTCTATAAAAATTCAGCATGTCAATGTAACTAGGTAAGTTAAAATATTCGTGACCTAGTGCCACGGCGTTCTCTTCCACAGACGGAAATCGTGAGAAGAAACGATAGGTTGCTTCGGCATTCGTAACAGCCGCGTTCTCCTGCATCTCCTCTGGAAGTGCATTGAAGTGAGAAGGATTCCCGTGAGGCAGAAAATCCGCCAGGAGAATTGTCGCTCGCTTCGTCTCCTTGGAGATGTTGAACGATTCCACGAGGGATGGATAAAACGACGTGACGTCCAGATCACAACAGAGTTTGTAGAGATAAGTCGGTAAGTCGATTTCCTCAACCGTCTTACCGCCAACGACTTTCATAAAGGCCGGATCGAGAACGGCTCCGCCAATGTTTCCAATATAGTGGTCATACTCCGTTGACATATCAACGTTTCCGACTGAACCAGGAACCATGTGGTGTTCTCGGCAATATCTGAACCATTTGTGTGTCATGACGACCGTCTGATGGGAGAAGTCATCGATCGGCGAGACCTCAGACAATCCAACCAGTGAATCCAAATCATGGTTGACCATTTCCTGAATGGCAACCGTCAGGACGTCAATCGTGTTGTAAGCGCAGTATGCCACCTGGTACTGCCGCTGCATGATTTCATGGTTCGCACCCTCTTCGAACGACATCTTACCAGAACCAATGTTCTTGGAGGCGATGAAGTCGAGTCGATACGAGGATTCACGGCCCTTTGCTTTCCGCAGACGAGAATAGAGCGCCATGGCGTCAATCCACTTCGCATAGCCAGACACATCCATGCAGTGCCAGCGATCCGTGAAATGACCAATCTGATTACCAGGGCGTGTATCACGACGATACTTGAAATACCGAAGATCTTTCGGAATGTCAGGGTGACAGAAGACAAGTTCAGGTGAAACGTTGTAGACAGCCAGACGATCCAAGATGTACGTATAGTCGAAGTCGCTGTTCCAGGCCAAAACAAACTCTGGCTTGTCCTGATGAATCTTCTCGAATAATTTCTTGATAAGCGTCAGCTCGCTATCCGCCATCACAACGTTCAATATCCATGGCTTGGCATCCCATACTGCTCTGGCTTTCTTGTTCAAGGTAGATGCAAAACGCTCCCACTCCACTCGGCATCTTTCCTCAAGCGCCGCTGGTGAATTCTTGTCGTACCAATCTTCCAGGACGACAATCGTGACACTGCACTCCCGACGAGAGGCATACGACGCACAGAGGATTCGCTCATCTTCCCGCACGGATGTTTCCAAGTCGAGCACACCAAATTTAAAATTCGTAATAGCTTTCTCAACTTTGGACCGATAATCAATTTTCAACCGAACGACAGGACTGATATCCGCACCGTAGATATAAGGGGATGCCATCCACTTGCGATCATCGAATTTTTTGGTGAATCCAAACAGAATCTTCTCCACATGCTCCCGCAGATGAGCATAAGGAAAAACATAGAGCTGGAGACAGACTTCAT
>Ga0247609_10003224_pt1 | contig 16640 bp, 24 predicted proteins | sample 172DNAGHGlowgp2_FD_193487 | JGI IMG/M metagenome (GOLD analysis project Ga0247609, IMG submission 193487) | Sheep rumen microbial communities from Palmerston North, Manawatu-Wanganui, New Zealand - 1728 DNA GHGlow gp2 | ecosystem: Host-associated > Mammals > Digestive system > Stomach > Rumen ...
AGGAAGATTTAAAATGTCTCGTATCGGAAAGAAAGTAATTGCCCTTCCAGCTAACGTTAAAGTTACTGTTGAAGATGGAAACTTTACAACTGTTGAAGGACCTAAGGGTAAATTAAGCTTTAAGTTCAATAGTGAAATGCAAATCAATGTCTCTTCTACTGAAGTATCAGTTGTAAGACCTGATGATTCAAAGATTAACAGAACAAATCATGGAACTACTAGAGCAATTCTACATAACATGATTGTTGGTGTTTCTGAAGGTTTCACTAAAAAGCTAGAAATTAATGGTGTTGGTTACCGTGCACAAGTACAAGGAAACAAACTAATTGTAAATGCAGGATACTCTAACCCAGTAGAAATGGTAATTCCAGAAGGAATTAAAGTTGAATGTCCAAAACCTGTAGAAATCAATATCTCAGGTGCTGATAAGCAAGCTGTTGGTGAATTTGCGGCTAATGTTCGTGCAGTACGTGGACCAGAACCTTATAAAGGTAAAGGTATTAAGTACTCTACTGAAACTATTAGACGTAAAGAAGGTAAAACAGCTAAGAAGTAATATAAGGAAAATGAAAGGAGCATCTTGCAATGATTAATAAAAAATCAAGCAATGAAATGCGAAAGATTAGACATAGTCGTATTCGCAAAAATATTTCAGGAACTGCTGATCGTCCAAGATTATGCGTATTCCGTTCAAACAAGAACATCTATGCACAAATCATCGATGATGAAAAGCAAGTAACATTATTAAGTGCTTCTACATTAGATAAAGATATCACTGTAGAAAACGGTGGAAATGTTGATGCAGCAACAGCTGTTGGTAAGTTAATCGCTGAAAGAGCATTAGCTAAGAACATCACAACTGTTGTATTTGACCGTGGTGGTTACATTTACCATGGTAAGGTAAAAGCATTAGCTGAGGCTGCAAGAGCTGCAGGATTACAATTCTAAGGAGGAAGCTTAATATGCGTGAAAATAAACCAGAAAAGAAAGAAAATGAATATATTGAACGTGTAGTTCATATCGGAAGAATCACTAAGGTTGTTAAGGGTGGTAGAAGATTTAGATTCTCTGCTTTAGTAATCATCGGTGATGGTAAAGGTAAAATTGGTTTTGGTACTGGTAAAGCTGCCGAAGTACCTGATGCAATTAAAAAGGCTACTGAAAATGCAAAGAAGGCATTATTCACAGTTTCAACTCTAGGAACAACTATTCCTCATGAAGTAATCGGTGAATACGGTGCTGGTAAGATCGTATTAAAGCCTGCATCACAAGGTACAGGAGTTATCGCTGGTGGACCAGTTCGTGCCGTACTAGAAGTTGCTGGTATCAGTGACATTCTATCTAAGTCATTAGGCTCAAATACACCTATTAATATGGTGCGTGCTACAGTTGCAGGATTAAAACAATTAAGAACAGCTGAAGAAGTTGCTGCTACACGTGGAATTGATATTGCGAGGTTAGGATAATATGAAGACAATTGAAATTACATTAGTAAAAAGTTTAATTGGTAGAAAACCAAATCAAATAGCAACTGCAAAAGCTCTAGGCTTAACAAAGATTAATCAAACTGTAGAAAAAGAAGCAAATGAAGCCATTTTAGGAATGGTAAATACAATCAAACACTTAGTTAAAGTAACAGAAAAATAATAAGGAGGTATTTTGACTATGCTAAATGAATTAAAACCTGTTCCTGGTTCAAGACATTCTAGAAAAAGAATCGGCCGTGGTACTGGTAGTGGACACGGAAAAACTGCTGGTAAAGGTAATAAAGGACAAAATGCACGTTCTGGCGGTGGAGTTAGACCTGGTTTCGAAGGTGGTCAAATTCCTCTATTCCAACGTTTACCTAAGCGTGGATTCCAAAATATCAACCGTAAGGAATATGCAATCGTTAATTTATGTGATTTAAATGTATTTGATAATGGAACTGTTGTTACACCAGATCTATTAATCGATGCAAAAATTATCAAAGATATTAAGTCAGGTGTTAAAATCTTAGGTTGTGGAACACTTGAAAAGAAGTTAACAATCAAAGCACACAAATTTTCAGCATCTGCTAGCGAGGAGATTAAAAAAGCAGGCGGAACTGCTGAGGTGATCTAAATTGCTAAATAAGCTTAAGTTAATTTTAAATAATGGAAAGATTATGAGAAGGTTATTAATTACCGTTCTACTAATCTTCGTATTTAAAATTGTAACTTATATACCAATTCCATTGCTTGAAACATCAACAATTGATAATGTAATGAAGAATGGAGGATTCCTATCATTCTTAAATGCATTCTCAGGTAACGCTCTTGGTAACTATTCTATTGCAGCATTAGGTATATCACCTTACATCACTGCATCAATCGTTATCCAAATGTTACAAATGGATATCATTCCAGCATTTAAACGTTGGGGTGAAGAAGGCGAAAATGGCCGTGCTAAGCTAAATCAATGGACTAGATACGTTGCAATAGCACTAGCATTTCTTCAAGCATTAATGATTCTCGTTGGTCTATCAACTAACGCAGAAAACATTGTTAAATATGGTATAGGTATTCCTAAAGCGGTAGCAATTATCGTTATGGCTATTATGATTACTGCTGGTTCAGCATTCGTCATGTGGCTAGCTGATTTAATTACTCGTTTTGGAGTAGGTAATGGATCTTCAATAATTATTACTGCAGGTATCATTACTTCACTTCCATCAGCTGCAAGTGCGCTTTGGCAACAAAAAGTAACAGGAGCAACTGGTACATATGACTATGTTGTCTTCGGTGTTGTAGTGTTCTTATATCTAGCAATACTTGTCGGTGTTGTTTATATGGAAAAAGCTGTTAGAAAGATTCCAACTCAATATGCTAATAGACAAGGTAAGAATGATTCACACATTCCTATCAAGTTAAATACAGCAGGAGTTATGCCAGTTATCTTCGCATCAACTTTAATGAGTATCCCAGCAACTATTATGGGATTCGCTGGAGTTGACAGTGAAACAACTTCAGGATTCTGGCTAACACAAATCTTCCAATATAATAATCCACTAGGTTTTGCTATATATATATTCTTAGTAGTAATTTTCACATTCTTCTACACATTCATTACTGTTAAACCAGATGATATTGCAGATGATTTACAAAAATCTAATGCCTTTATTCCAGGTGTTAGACCAGGAGAAGATACACAAAACTTTATCGCTAAAGTATTGTTTAAAGTAACAGTTCTTGGTGCAACATATTTGGCTGTTTTAGCTGCTGTACCAATTATTTGTACAATAGTATTTAAACTTCCAAATTCAGTATCAATCGGTGGTACAAGTATTCTAATCATTGTTGGTGTTGCAATTGAAACTGCAAAGCAACTAGAAACAGAAGCAAGTGAAAAAGCATTCAAAGGATTTATGTAGGTGAATAATAGATGAAGAAAATGTTAATTATGGGCCCACCTGGAGCAGGGAAGGGAACACAAGCTGAAAATATTATTAAGTATTATGATATACCACATATTTCAACAGGAGATATGTTTAGAGCAGCAATTAGTGCTAAAACTGAAATTGGTTTATTAGCTAAATCTTATATAGATGCTGGTAACCTAGTTCCTGATGAAGTTACAGTAGGTATCGTAAAAGAACGTTTAAGTCAAGATGATTGTAAGAAAGGATTCTTATTAGATGGTTTCCCAAGAGACATTCATCAAGCAGAAATGTTTAAAGATATGCTTAAAGAATTAGGTATATCTATTGACTTAGTATTAAACATTAATGTTGACCATGAAAAATTGGTTAATCGTATAATTGGAAGAAGAATTTGTCCATCATGTGGTAGAACATACCATGTTGTATACAATAAATCTCTAAAAGAAGGCATTTGTGACGATTGTGGAGCAAATCTAATCCAAAGAAAAGATGACAATGTTGATACTGTAAAAAATAGACTAGAAGTATATAATCACCTTACAGAACCGTTAATTAATTTCTATAAGGATTTAGTAGTTAATATAGATGGAGATAGAGATGTTGACGTTATTTTCGAAGACATCAAGAAAGCGATTGGTGATTAATAATGATTACAATCAAATCAGCAAGAGAAATTGAATATATGAGAGAAGCTGGTAGAATTGTTGCTTTAACTCATCAAGAGTTACAAAAACATTTAAAGCCAGGCATCTCAACATTAGAACTTGATGAAATTGCTGAAAAAACAATTAGATCTTACGGCGCTACTCCATCATTCAAGGGTTATGGTGGATTTCCTGGAACTGTATGTGCTTCTATAAATGAAGTAGTTGTACATGGAATTCCTAAAAAAAATATAATTCTTCACGATGGAGATATTATCGCGCTAGATATAGGTGCATGCTATAAAGGTTACCATGGTGACTCAGCATGGAGCTATGGCGTAGGTAATGTTAGTGCTGAAGCTAAGCAATTATTAGAAGTTACAGAAAAGGCTTTATTTGCTGGTTTATCAATGGTAAAGCCTGGTAATAGATTAACAGATATTTCTCATGCAATAGAAGAATACGTTAAACCATATGGATATGGAATAGTTGAAGATTATACAGGTCATGGTGTAGGTTCTCACTTACATGAAGATCCTATGATTCCAAACTATGGTCCTGCTGGTTATGGTCCTGTATTAAAGGCTGGAATGACTATTGCTGTAGAACCAATGATTAATCTAGGTACAAAAAGAGTTAAAGTGTTAAAAGACAATTGGACAGCTGTGACATTAGATAAGAAAAAGAGTGCTCACTTCGAACACACTGTTCTTATTACGGAAGATGGATACGAGATTTTAACTACTCTTAATAAGGAGGCAAAGTAAAGTTAAGTATGGCAAAAGAAGACTTAATTGAATTAGAGGCAAAAGTAATTGAAGTATTGCCTAGTACAAAATTTATAGTAGAACTTGAGAATGGTCATCAAGTCGTTGCCCACGTTTCTGGTAAAATCCGCCTAAATAATATACGCATTTTACCAGGTGACAGAGTTAAGGTTGAATTATCACCTTATGATTTAACACGTGGAAGAATATCGTATCGTTTTAAATAAAAATAGGTTATTTACTCATAAGGAGGAAAATTTTATGAAAGTTAAACCATCAGTTAAACCTATCTGCGATAAATGTAAAGTTATCAAAAGAAAAGGTAAAGTTATGATTATTTGTGAAAATCCAAAGCACAAACAAAAACAAGGCTAGAATATAGGAGGTCAATAATTATATGGCACGTGTTTTAGGAATTGATATTCCAAATGAAAAAAGAATTGTAATTTCATTACAATATATCTATGGTATCGGTCCAACTACAGCAAAAAATATTTTAGCTGCTGCAGGAGTTAGTGAAGATACAAGAACTAAAAACTTATCAGAAGACGAATTAAACAAGATCCGTATTGAAGCTTCTAAATATCAAACAGAAGGTGATCTTCGTAGAGAAGTAGCCCTAAATATTAAGAGATTAATGGAAATTGGAAGCTATAGAGGTATGCGTCATCGTAAGGGACTACCTGTAAGAGGACAAAATACTAGAAATAACGCTAGAACTCGTAAGGGTCCAGCTAGAGGAAATACCGGAAAGGCTAAGAAATAGGAGGGTAATTCACAATGGCAGGTAAAAAAGTAATTCGTAAACGTCGTGTGAAAAGAAACGTTCCAGTTGGAATTGCTCATATTCACTCAACTTTCAATAATACAATAGTATTAATCTCAGACCCAGCAGGAAATGCAATCGCATGGAGTAGCGCTGGTGCTCTAGGATATAAAGGTAGTAGAAAATCTACACCATTCGCAGCACAAATGGCTGCTGAAGCAGCTGCTAAATCAGCAATTGATCAAGGTGTTCAAAAGGTAGAAGTTAATGTTAAGGGACCTGGACAAGGTAGAGAAGCAGCAATTAGATCATTACAAGCTGCAGGACTTGACATCATCTCTATCAAAGATGTTACACCAATTCCACATAATGGATGCCGTCCACCTAAACGTCCTCGTGGATAATAGTTGGACAAAAATAATTGTAAGTTAATAAGGAGGCTGCAAAATTGAAAGATTTAAAGTTTGAAAAACCAAAAGCGACAATTCAAGAAGAATCAAACGGAAGCTATGGTAAATTCGTTATTTCTCCACTTGACAGGGGATATGGTCTTACACTTGGCAATGCTATTAGAAGAGTATTATTATCATCTCTTCCAGGTACAGCTATCGTAAATGTAAGAATTGAAGGAGTTCAACATGAATTCTCAACAATCCCTGGTGTTGTTGAAGATGTAATGACTATCGTACTAAATCTTAAAAAGATTGTTTTGAAGGCTGATACATCTGACCCTAAGTTTGTTACAACCCTAGAAATACACCATGGCGAAGGAGAAGTTACAGCAGCAGATTTAGGATGTAATTCTGAAGTAGAAGTTATCAATCCTGAACAACACATTGCAACAGTTTGTGAAGGTGGTCATTTAGATATGTACTTTACAGTTGCTAATGGTACAGGATATGTTGGAGCAGTTAAGAATAAGAACTATGATAACTCAATCGGTGTAATCGCTATTGATGCATTATATGCTCCAATTATTAATTGTAAATATACAGTTGATAAAACAAGAGTAGATGACAGCTCAGATTATGATAAGCTTACTATTGAAGTAACTACAAATGGTTCAATTGATGCTAAGGAAGCTATCGCTATTGCTTCTAAGATGATGATTGATCATTTAAATGTTATTGTTGAATTAAGCTCAAAGGCTATGAATACTGATTATATGATTGAACATGAAGAAGATTCTGGCAACAAACGTTTAGAAAAGATGACTATTGATGATCTAGAATTATCAGTAAGATCTTATAACTGTTTAAAGAGAGCAGGTATCAATACTGTTTTAGAATTAGCTAGTAAGACAGAAGAAGACATGATGAAGGTTCGTAACCTAGGAAGAAAGTCTTTAAAAGAAGTTAAAGAAAAATTAGAGAGCTTAGAATTAAGCCTAAATAAGGATTAATTTGAGAAGGAGGACATAATAATGGCTGGGTACAGAAGATTAGGACGTACAAGCGACCAAAGAAAGGCTTTACTAAGAGATTTAGTAACAGATTTAATTATCAATGGTCGTATTGAAACAACTGAAATGAAAGCTAAAGAATTACGTAAATTAGCAGACAAAATGGTTACTCTTGGTAAGAAGAATACTCTTGCTTCAAGAAGACAAGCTGCTCAAGTAATTCGTTTTGAAAAAGCTGATGAAAAGCAAAATGCTTTACAAAAGTTATTTAATGAAATTGCTCCAAAATATGCTAAGAGAAATGGTGGTTACACTAGAATCTATAAGCTAGGCAAGCGTCAAGGTGATGCTGCTGAAATGGCAATCATTGAATTTGTTGACTAATAGATTAATTAAGCACATCAAGCGATGTGCTTTTTTATTAGAAAACATTTTCAAATTTTTATTGAAAATAAAAATGATATAATAGAAGTATGAAAGGATGTGAGATGATGGCAACTAAAGATTTAAGTATTGGTAAACCTTGGAAAGTAATACTTTTATTTGCCTTACCAATGATTTTATCAGTAACACTACAACAAGTTTATAATTTAGCCGATTCTATGATTGCAGGGCGTATCATAGGGCCAAGTGCTTTAGGTGCTATAAGTGCTTCATATCCAATTACAATGATTTATTTGGGTCTAGCAACGGGTTCAGGTGTTGGAACGGGTGTAGTAGTTTCTAGATTCTTTGGAATGAAGAAGATGAAGGATGTTAAGACCTCCATTTATACCGCAATCATTACTTTTGGAATATTAGCTGTTCTATTAGCAACAGTAGGTTCATTTATATCACAACCATTATTAAAAGCATTAAATACTGATAATGATATATTAAATGATGCTAATACATATTTAGTTTTTTATAGTATTGGAATGGTGTTCTTGTTCTTGTATAATGTTGTAACATACATATTTCAAGCGCTAGGAAATTCCATTACACCACTTATTTTTCTAGCATTTTCTACACTTTTAAATATAGCTTTAGATGTAACTTTTGCCGTTAATCATATGGGTGTATTTGGTATAGCTTTAGCAACATTCATAGCTCAAGGAATTGCCTCTGTTGCGTCATTATCCTGGCTTTTATTTAGATTAAAAAGATTAGAAAGTGATAAGCCTAAAATATATTCAGTTGCACTAATAAAGAGTATTCTTAGAATAGCTATTCCATCAATGATTCAATCATCAATTGTTGCTATTGGAGGAGTATTAGTACAAGGTGAAATTAATAGATTTGGTGGAGATGCAACGGCAGGTTATGGAGCTGCATATAAGATTTGTTATATTGTTATAAATATCATCTTTACTTTATCTAATGCTTTATCAAGCTTTACATCACAAAATATTGGTTCAGGCCATATTGAAAGAGTTAAACCTGGTTTAAGAGCAACATTCATAATGGGATTGATTATTGCTTTATTCTTTACTGTATTGTTCGTTCCACTTGCTAAACCGCTTGTTGGTTTATTCTTAGATAAGAACTCTATAGATGCAACCGCAAATATAGATAATATTATTTCCATTGGAGGAAGGTTCTTAATTACTGTTACACCATTCTATTTTCTAGTTGCTGTTAAAATATCGTTTGATGGTGTCTTAAAAGGTGCAGGAGATATGCGTAACTTTATGATTGGAACATTCATTGATTTATTTGCAAGAGTAGGATTTACTTATCTTCTAGCAAGATTAATTGGTATGGATGGAATATGGTGGAGCTGGCCAATTGGATGGATTTTAGGATCTAGTGCTGTTGTTATATTTTATTTCACAAAAAGATGGAAGAAAATTAACGAAGGAGAACCTATTATATAAGATGTCTATTAGACATCTTTTTTCTTTATATATTTAATAAAATATAGTATAATAGATATGTTAAGGGGTTGATTACATGATTAGTGTAAAAGATGTACATTTTTCATATAATAAAGAGACACACGCTATAAAAGGCGTTTCTTTTGACATCCCTAAAGGCGAGTGGGTTAGTATCATTGGTCATAATGGTAGTGGTAAATCTACTCTATCTAAACTATTAAATGGCTTAGTTAGGGCAAATAAAGGTAGTATTACTATTGATGATGAACCAATTAATGATGATACAATTAACTCTATTAGAAAGAAAGTTGGAATTGTATTCCAAAACCCAGATAACCAATTTATTGGTGTTACAGTTAAGCATGATATAGCATTTGGTCTAGAAAATAGACAAATAGAAAGAAGCAAAATGCTTGAGATAATTGATGAATATGCTAAGAAGGTTGAGATGGATAAATTCTTAAAAGCAGAACCATCTAAACTATCTGGCGGCCAAAAGCAAAGAGTTGCGATTGCAGGTGTACTTGCATGTAACCCTGAAATCATAATCTTTGATGAAGCAACATCAATGTTAGATCCTGAAGGCGTAAATGAAATTACAGCTTTAATAGAATCCTTAAAAGGTGAGAAAACAATTATTACTATTACTCATGACTTAGATTTAGCTAAGAAGAGTGATAGAGTATTAGTTTTAAAAGACGGAAAACTAATTAGTGATGATACACCTGAAGAAACATTTAAAAAGATAGATTTATTAAATGATGCTAAATTAGATATCCCATTTAATCTAAAAGTTTATAATCTAGCTTTAAATGATGAAAAAATTAATAACAAGAAGGAGTTGATGGATGTATTATGGAAATTAAGTTTGAAAAAGTAACACATACATTCAAAGATCCTGATGGTAAAACTAGATTTATTGCGATGGAGGATATTGATTTAAATATTGAAGCAACTAATGAATTCATTGCTGTATGTGGTCATACAGGTAGTGGTAAGTCAACACTTATCCAACATATGAATGCTTTATTATTTCCTTCAAGTGGTAAACTTACAATATTTGATAGAAACATTAAGCCAAAAAGAAATCATAAGCTTAATGAGATTAGAAAGAAAGTTGGATTAGTATTCCAATTTCCTGAATATCAATTGTTTGATGAAACAGTATTAAAGGATGTTATGTTTGGACCAATTAATTTTGGTTTCAAAAAAGAAGAAGCAAAAGAAAAGGCTATTAAAGCTTTAGAGATGGTAGATTTTGATCCTAAATTATATGATCAATCACCATTTAGATTATCAGGTGGGCAAATGAAAAAAGCCTCAATTGCGGGAATTCTAGCACTTGAACCTGAGATAATAGTTCTAGATGAACCTACTAGAGGATTAGATCCTAAATCTAGTTTAGAGGTTATGGAACTATTTGATAATATTCATAAGAAGACTAATAAAACAATAATTATCATTACTCATGATATGGATATAGTTAGTAAATATGCTAAAAGAGTAGTGGTATTAAATGAAGGCAAGATAGTATATGATGGTGATAAAGAAAAGTTATTTAATGATCCTAACTTTAATACCTTCCATCTAGACTATCCATCAAGCATGAAGCTTGCTAAAGAAATCAATAATAAACTTAATTTAGATATTAACGAAAATGTATTTACATTGGAGGAATTAATTCTTGAATTAGAAAGGAAATAGGAATGGATAATATTATAATTGGACAATACATTCCTGGTAATAGTCTAATACATAGATTAGACGCCAGAATGAAAATTTCCATTTTAATAATTATGATTGTGGCTTTGTTTGTTGCACATACAATAGTAGTAGAAGCCATTCTTTTAGTGTTCATTTTATTCCTAATTATTATATCAAGAATACCACTTTTAAAAGTATTAAAAGGACTAAGAGCAATACTCTTCTTAGTATGCTTTACTGCTGTACTACAGCTAGGTAATGTGCGTACTGGAACATTCGTAGTTGAAGATGTCTTTATGAATATGACATTATTTAACTTACTCATTATATTTGCTCTAATATTCCTTTATATTTTCACAAGAAAATATATACCATTTAGATTCATATATTTGCTTTTGTTATGCGCTTTATCGTTTGTATTACAATATTATTTCTTAAGTGGACCATTACTATTTAAGTATGAAATAAGCTTTACAGATGAAGGCTTAATAAGAGTAGGATTTATCGTATTAAGACTACTTAATTTAGTCTTATTATCAAGTGTTCTAACATTCACTACATCCCCAATGGATTTAAAGAATGGATTAGAAAGTTTAATGAAACCGTTAAAGGTAATTAAAGTGCCTGTTAGTGAAATAGCTATGATGATATCTTTAGTACTTAGATTTATACCTACATTACTTGAAGAAACCTCTAAGATTATTAAAGCTCAAGCATCACGTGGAGCTGATTTCAATGAAGCAGGTTTAAGACAAAAGATGAAACAAATTATAAGCTTACTTGTTCCTATGTTTGTTGTATCATTTAAAAGAGCTGATGATCTAGCAAATGCTATGGAATCTAGAGGCTATGTAATAGGCGAAAAAAGAACATCAATTGATGTTATGAAATTAACATTTAAAGACTATTATGCTTTATTCTTAATTCTTGTATTACTTACATTTATTATTCTAGGTGCTGTATTTAATGCTGATATATGGGGTGTGTATAAATGCGCATTAAGTTAACACTTGCATATGATGGAACTAATTATTATGGTTATCAGCACCAACCAGGTCATATAACAGTTCAAGATACATTTGAAGATGCCCTAGAAGTAATATGTAAGGAAAGAATTAAGACAGTCGCATCAGGTAGAACTGATGGACATGTTCATGCTTTAGGACAAGTATTACACTTTGATACTAATATAAACATGAAAGAAAATAATTGGATGCGTGCCCTAAATTCTTTACTACCACTAGATATAAGAGTTAAAGAAGTAGAATTTGTAAGTGATGATTTTCATGCAAGATTTAGTGCAGTAAAAAAAGAATATAGATATTATATTAAGCTAGGTGAATATGATTTATTTAAAAATAATTATACTGCATATTATAAGAGTTTAAACGTAGATGAAATGGATAAAGCTATAAAATTTTTTATAGGTGAACATGACTTCTTAAGTTTCTCTAGATATGTTGATAAGAAGCCTACAATTAAAACTATTTATGAAGCAAAAATAAATAGATTAGATAACGATATCTTAGAAATTGTTTTTGTTGGAAATGGATTCTTAAAGTATATGGTTAGAATAATGGTAGGTACTTTAATAGATGTAGGATTAGGTAAGAAAAAGTATGATGATATAGAAAGAATTTTCTTACTTAAGGATAGAAAGGAATCTAGTAAAACGGCTAGTCCAAACGGTTTATTCTTAGTTAAAGTATATTATTAGGAGGAATAAATATGGGATATTTTATTACATTTGAAGGTGGAGAAGGCACTGGAAAAACAACAATCATTAATTACATATCTAAATATTTAGAATCTAAAGGCTATAATGTAGTTTCAACTAGAGAACCAGGTGGAATAGATATAGCTGAACAAATTAGAAGTATCATTCTTGATATTAAAAATACCAAGATGGATTATAGAACTGAAGCACTACTTTATGCTGCTAGTCGTACACAACACTTAGCTGAAAAAATAATTCCTGCTTTAAAAGAAAATAAAATAGTTCTATGTGATAGATATCTTGATTCATCACTAGTATATCAAGGTATAGCAAGAGGCTTAGGTATTGAAAATGTTTTAAAGGTTAATATGTTCGCAACAGAATATATGCCTGATATTACATTCTTTATTGATGTAAAACCTGAAATCTGCTTTAAGAGATTAAAGGATAACAATAGAGAAATGGATAGACTAGATCTAGAAAAGATGGATTTCCATAATATGGTTTATGAAGGATATAAAGAAGTTGCTAAAATGTATCCAAAAAGAATTGTATCCATTGATGGAGATAGAAAGATAGAAGATATCATTGAAGATATAAGAATTAGAATTGATAAATTATTAGGAGAATAGAAATGATTAAGCATGCTATAGAGACTCAATATCCAATTTTAGAAATGCTAAAAAAGTCCAGAGATAATGGACGTCTTTCGCATGCATATTTATTTAATGGTCCTGAAGGATCTGAAAGAATGGGTGTAGCCTTGTATTTTGCTGCTATGCTATATTGTAAAGATGTTTGCTTAGAATGCAAAGAATGCAAGGATATTATAAATAATAACCATTTAAATGTTATGGTTATTGATAAATTACCTGGCAAAAGTGAAATAATAAAAGATCAAATAGAAAGCCTAAAAGATGAATTATCTAAAACAGGCTTAAAGGATGGCCCAAGAATTTATATAATTAATGATGCAGAAGATATGAATTTAACATGTGCTAATAAATTATTGAAATTTATTGAAGAGCCATATGATGATATATACGCTATATTACTTACAACAAATAAAGATGCTATAATTCAAACTATTAGATCTAGATGTCAAATTATTAATTTGCTTCCACCTAATAAGAATGAATTAAAGAATAAGTTAATAGAAGAAAATATTAGTGAAAAGGATGCTTTAATACTATCAAATATATATAGTAGTATTCCTTCCTGTAAGGAAGCAATAGAAAATGAATCATTTGTTAAATCACTAAAATATGTAAGAACTATTTTAGAAATGATTTCTAAAGGGTTTTCTAATACAACAATCTATATGAAAAATGAAGTTGATTATTTCAGTAGTAAGGAAAATATAGAATTATTCTTAAAAATTATGCTTCTATATTTCATTGAAGCAAAGAAGAAGGATAGTTTAATCTTTGTTGAAGATGCTGAAATGTTTAACAAGATTAAAGTTAATTTAACACCTATAATTGATTTAATAATTAAATCACAGTTCAATTTAAGGTATAATATAGATAGAGGTTTATTATTAATAAACTTATTCGTTGAGATAGATAGGAGGGTTCAAGATGAAAGTAATTAAAATACAATTCAAACAAGTAGGTAAGAAATATTACTTTAGCCCAAATAATATAGATGTTAATGATGGAGATAAGGTTGTTGTTGAAACAATTAGAGGTATAGAATTAGGTACTGTCATTGGTGGAATAATTGATATCGATGAAAAAGAATTAGTATCTGAATTAAAACCTATTTTAAGAAAAGCAACAAACAAAGATTTAAATGATTATAAAACCGCTAAAGAAAAGGAAAAAGGCGTAAAGGAAAAAGCAAAACAATATGCTTTAAATAATGGACTAGAAATGAAGATTCTAGGATGTGAATATACTCTAGATTTAGGGAAACTAATTATCTATTTTGAAGCTGAAGGTAGAGTTGATTTTAGACAATTAGTAAAAGATCTTGCTGATGAATTTAAAGTAAGAATTGAATTACGTCAAGTAGGACCTAGAGATGGTGCTAAATTCATTGGTGGACTTGGACCATGTGGCTTAAAGATTTGTTGTGTAACACATATTGATGATTTTGATAATGTTACTATCAAGATGGCAAAGAATCAAAACTTAAGCTTAAATCCACAAAAGATAAGTGGAACTTGTGGTAAGCTATTATGTTGTATTAAATATGAAGATGAAGTATATAAAGAAGCTAGACAAAACTTACCAGATATTGGAGATACTGTTAAAACAAAAGAAGGTATCGGTAAAGTAATTGGCCTAGATATTCTAAAAGGCTTAATTCAAGTTAAGTATCCTGATGAAAAGTTTGAAACAATTAGAAAAGAAGATGTAATAGAATCACGTACTCATAAGCAAACAAATGATGATGAAAGTTTAAGAGGATTAGAATAGTGGAAGTTATAAATGATTTACTTGGCTATGATGGATTAAAGATCGTTCAAAACCCCGAAATGTTTAGCTTTTCCATAGATTCAATGATTCTAGGATATTTCGCTACAATCAATAAAAAAACGCGTAAAATCATTGATTTATGCACCGGAAATGCTCCTATTCCTCTATACCTAACTTTAAGAACTGACGCCCATATAGTAGGGGTAGAATTACAAAAAAAGGTATATGAATTAGGCGTTAAAAGTGTTAAAATGAATAATAAGGAAGATAGTATTACCCTTTTAAATGAAAATTTAAAAGGAATTAGTGAAAAATTAAAAGAAACTTTTGATTTAGTAACTTGTAATCCTCCCTTTTTCAAATACAATGAAACTAGTAATATAAATAAGAGTGAATATAAAACTATTGCTAGACATGAGGTAGAGGTAACTCTAGAAGAATGTGTATTTGAAGCTTCTAAATTACTTGGTACTGGTGGATACTTTTCTATGGTTCATAGACCTGATAGATTAGTTGAAATAATTGAAGTAATGAAGAAATATAAAATAGAACCTAAAAGACTACAATTCATTTATCCTAAAATTGATAGTGAACCAAATCACATTCTAATTGAAGGAATAAAGGATGGTAGACCAGGGTTAAAGGTATTAAAACCATTAATTGTTTATGAAAACGGAAAATGGAGTAATGACATTTTAAAAATATATAATTTCAAGGAGGAATAAATTATGTTTTTAGGACTATTAAACAGAAAAGAAAAATTAAAATTCTTAGACTTAGCAATCTATATGATTGACGTTGACGGAGAACCAACATTAGTTGAAAAAAGATTACTTGAAACTATTAAGGCAGAACTTGGAAAGGAAATAGTAGATGAATATACATTTACTAGAAGTGATGATGTAGATATGACTATTCAATTCTTCATTGATAGTAATAAAGTTGTAAGAAACATCATTTTCTTAAACTTAGCTAAAATAATGTTAGTTGATGATTTCTACAATACATCTGAACATGTCTTACTAGAAAAAGTTCAAAAAGCATTCTCAATTACATCTGAAAAGCGTAGAGAATTAATTAAGCTTGTATACGAAGAAAAAGACTTAAGAGAAAAGGTTAAACGTGCATTAGAGGATGAGGAAACTATTTAATGCAAAGACAAAAAAGCTTTAATAATGATAAAGCAACTTTGTATTTAGTAGCAACACCTATAGGTAATTTAAGTGATATTACTTATAGAGCAGTTGAAACTCTTAAAAGTGTAGATTATATTTTCGCAGAAGATACGAGAGTATCTAAAACACTTTTAACTCATTATGATATTAATAAACCTCTAGATAGTTATCACGAATATAACAAGGAAGAAAAAGGGAATAAAATTCTTGAGCTTTTAGATAAAGGATATAACGTAGCTCAAATTAGTGATGCTGGAATGCCTATTATAAGTGATCCAGGATATCACGTTAGTAGACTTGCGATGGACTTAGGCTATAATGTTGTAATTATACCTGGTGTATCTGCATCTATATCAGCACTAGTTGTATCTGGCTTAAATCCACATCCCTTTCTTTTTTATGGCTTCTTAAGTAATAAAGCACAAACAAGAAAAAATGAGCTTAACGAATTAAAGAATAAAAAAGAAACACTAATATTTTATGAAACTCCTCATAGAATTAAAGAATTCTTAAATGATGCCATATCTATCCTAGGAGATAGAAAAATGGCTTTATGTAGGGAATTAACAAAAAAGTTTGAAGAGATAGTTAGAGGAAATATTAGTGAAGTAATAGAAATTGTAGATGAATTAAAAGGTGAGATGGTTGTTGTTATTGAAGGCAATAATGAAGAATTATCTTATGATAATTTATCTATAGTTGAGCATGTTAATTTATATATCAAAGAAGGTAAATCTACTATGGATGCTATTAAATTAACAGCTAAAGATAGAAACGTAAAGAAAC
>Ga0247609_10003225_pt1 | contig 16639 bp, 16 predicted proteins | sample 172DNAGHGlowgp2_FD_193487 | JGI IMG/M metagenome (GOLD analysis project Ga0247609, IMG submission 193487) | Sheep rumen microbial communities from Palmerston North, Manawatu-Wanganui, New Zealand - 1728 DNA GHGlow gp2 | ecosystem: Host-associated > Mammals > Digestive system > Stomach > Rumen ...
AGTCTACACAGGTTCTTACGAAGAGATCGTCAATGCTTTTTATGAGGATCACAAGGACACTACGGCAGGCGCCATGGTCGGGATATTCGATAAGAACGGTCCGGTATTTGAGGGATATTACGGATATTCTGATATAGCGGGCGGAGTAAAGGTTGATGAGAACACCGTCATAGACTGGGGTTCCACCACAAAACTGATGGTCTGGGTAAGCGTCATGCAGCTTTGGGAGCAGGGCGGGATCGATCTCGAAAAAGATATCAGGGAGTATCTTCCTGAAGGATTTCTTACGAACTTAAGATATGGGAAGCCTGTCAGGATGATCGACCTTATGAACCACCGCGCGGGATTCCAGGAGTACTATACCGACATGATGTTAAGGTCGGACCAGCCGTTTGTATCACTTGAAGAGGCTTTGAGATACGACCAGCCCGAGCAGGTCTTCGAACCTGATACGGTAACCGCGTATTCCAACTGGGGTGTGGCTCTGGCAGGTTATATCGTTGAGCGCATATCAGGAGAGAGCTTCGCGGATTACGTTCATGAGCATATTTTCGAGCCTTTGGGAATGAAGGATTCGGCTCTGGCTCCTGACCTGATGGATAATCCAAGCGTCAGGCAAAGGCGCGATAAACTTGTCTGCTACCACGGGACAGTGCCTGCGGGAACGGAGTTTTACTATATCCAGGTCTATCCTGCCGGAGCGTGTGTATCGACTCTTAAGGACTTTATGACTTTTGCTTCCTGCTTCGTTAAGGATGATTTTCCGCTCTTTGAAAAGCAGGAGACTTTCGACGAGATGATGTCGGCGACTTCTAATTTCAGCGGTACGGGCGTGACCAGAAATGCACATGGCCTTTGGGCACTTCCTTTCGGATCAGACACATACGGACATGGCGGAAATACCCAGTGCTGTTCATCTTATATCACGTTTAACCGCGAAAAGCATATCGGCTGCGTCGTCATGACGAATCAGGGAAGCGAGAAGTTTTATAATGGTGAACTGTTTGAATCGATCTACGGAGAAAATCCGTGGAAGACTTCTAATGGAAAAGACGTAAAGCAGGGACTTTATCACCCTGCAAGAACGGTCCTTAAAGGACACTTCAGGATAATGGGGGCAAGCTACGAGACACATGATGGTTTTGAAGACTGGTTCTGGACTTATAACGAGGAAGACGGAATACCGAAGTTCGAGCTCATGTATGGCGATTATTATTTTGTGCCCGTGGCAGATGCAATGCCGGAGATAATCATATTCTACGGCTGGATTGTGTCCCTGATATTTGCCGGGTTAAGTCTTATCGTAAAGGGGATAAGAGCAATTGTCCGTAAGATCAGGAAGAGCAATAAGAAGACCGTTCTGGGAATGATGACCGGAACTGCCGCATTGATCGAGATAATTACCGCCATTGCCGGACTGACCCTCTTTGTCCTGGTTACAGGCTGGTTCCATCACACGCTGTATATGTGGGTATTCCCCGTGATCTGCGTGCTGACGGCTGTCCTTGCAGTACTGACTGTCATAATGACCGTCAGGTTCATCAGGACGGCAAAAGGATCTTCTGTCATCCGCGGGATCTATAATGTGACAGCGATATTGTTTGCGGTCATCAATGTGGCATTTATCATCCTGATGGAGCTCTGGCACTGATAGCTGTCTCAACGGGTTTGAAATATCCGCCGTTTTATGCATAATTAAGCGGTGCAATTTATTTCACCGGAGAAAGTGACTGGAACATTGAAATTCAAATTCGATCTGAAGCGCATACTCATCTGCTTTCTGGCAGTTCTCGGAATGGGATTCTTTCTCTCATTCCTGATGCTGTGCGGACTCGGGACTGATCCGTGTTCGTTTATGAACAAGGCTGTTTCATTGAGGATAGGAATGCTCTTCGGCACGTGGCAGCTCATAATTAACGCCGTTATGCTGGTCATTGTTCTGTTCTGGGACAGATCCAGCCTCGGATTCGGGACGGTCTTTAACATGGTGCTGGTCGGATACTATGTTGATTTCTTTGACTGGGTGTGGGGGAAGACGATCCCGGCGCATTTTTTCACAGATCCTTTACCCAGATGGCTGATATTCCTCGCTGCCCTGTTCTGTTTCGTAGTAAGCGCGGCAGTTTATATCAACTCTGACATGGGCGTCGCTCCCTACGATGCGCTTCCCAAGATAATAACGGAGAAAGTGACCGGACGTTTTCCGAAGATCCCGAAAATGCTGATCCGCATGATATGGGATTTTACGGCCGTCGCCGTAGGAACGATCGCCGGAGGAAAACCTGTCATAGGGATAATCCTGATGGCGGTCTTCCTTGGTCCTGTTATCAGCCTTACCGGCAGGCTTTTTTTCCGCAAAAAGGCACAGTAACATTGTTACAATCCATCTGTTACCGAAAGGAATACACATGAGCAAAGAAATATGGGATCTTTATGACCGTGACGGAAACAGGACAGGTGAGACGTTCGAAAGGTATTTCGGAGGCTATAAGGACATTCCGGAAGGACGTTACCATCTCGTGGTAGACCTCCTGGTACTTCACAGCGACGGCACATATCTTCTGACGAAAAGAAGTGATATCAAGGATGTCTATCCCGGATATTGGGAGGCCAGTGCCGGCGGTTCCGCCATAAGCGGGGAAGAGCCTTTAGAGGCAGCCAAAAGAGAGTTATATGAGGAGACGGGTCTGACCCCGGATTCTTTAGAACTTGTCGGCGTCCTTTTTAAGGACAGCAGTCATTCCATGTATTATTCTTATCTTGCCCGTGTCAGTTGCGAAAAGGACAGCATTGTTCTCCAGGAAAGCGAGACCACTGATTATAAGTGGGTCGACAGGGCAGGTTTACTGGCTTATGTTGATTCTGATGAAGCGATGAAGTCTCACAATCAAAGATACGGGAATTATATTGAGACCATCAGGTAATGAATGTCAGGTGCTCTTCCAGACATAACCGGCCTTTATAACAGTCTCTATATGATATCCTGCTTTTCCGAGGGCTTTTCTAAGCTTCTTGATGTGGGTATCGACAGTACGGTCATACCCTTCGAAATCAGAACCCCATACATCATCAAGGATCTGGTCTCTTGTTAAGACAAGATCCTTGTGGTCGATAAAGAGCATCAGAAGATCGTATTCCTTGGGTGCCAGAGTGACAGGTTTGCCGTTTACCGTAACAAGGCGCCTTGCCGGGTCGATCGTGATCTCGCCGATTATCATCTTGCCGTTTTGGATCAGGATGCCGTGATATCTCTTGATCAGTGCGTTGACCTTCATCAGGAGGACCTTGGTGGAGAACGGCTTGGTCACATACTCATCGGCGCCGATCTCGTAGCCTGAGATGATATCGCATTCATCGCCCAGTGCCGTAAGGAATATTACCGGCACATCATATTTGGATCTGATGTGCCTGCATACTTCCTTGCCGTCCCTGCCGGGCATCATAATATCGAGTATCACGATATCATATTTTTTCCTGTCGATAAGGGAGCATGCGTCATTTCCGTTGTCCACCGCATCTATCTCAAATCCGTTCTTGCGGAAAAAAACTTCAGTGACTTCTCTCAAAGCCTTTTCATCTTCTGCAAGCAATATCTGATACATACCGTACGTCCTTCAAATAGTTATTTTGACGGCTCGTAATGATCCATCGAGAACCAGAATGTCGTGCCGTCCGCATTGCTCGTGCATCCGTACTTTGCCTTATGGGCATCAAGGATGCTCTTCACGAGTGACAGACCGACACCGCTGTTGCTCATCCTGTTCGTTCTGGCCTTGTCCGTAGTATAGAAGATATCCCAGATCTTATCGAGATCCTTCTTTTCTATCTTAGCACCATCGTTGGTGATGCTGAAGGTTATCTTTTTGCCGGTCATCTCAAATCCCACGGTGATCTCACGGTCGCAGTATTTAATGGCATTTGAGATAAAGTTTCCTATCACGATATTCATCATGTCAGGATCGGCGAAGACCGGATAGGAATTCTCGGCTCCGGTGAGGACGAAACGGATGTTTCTCTCGCGGATAAGTTCGTTGCTCTTCTCACTTATGCTTCTTGTCAGTGCCAGGATGTCAACTTCCTCAGGGTTCAGCTTTGCATTTCCGCCTTCAAGCTTTGAGACTTCGAGGAGCTTATTTACCATGTCCGACATGTGATCAACTTCCGAGATAATGTTTTTCGAGTGTTCGCGGCGCATGTCATCGTCCAGATATTCCCAGTTCTCGACAGTTGCCTTGGTAACTGCCAGAGGTGTCTTGAGTTCGTGTGCGATACCGCGTGTCAGTTTCTGGTTGCGCAGCTCAAAGTTCTTCTGGCTTTTGTATAGCAAAACAAATGAGATCAATACTGCCGCTTCAACTGCGATGAAGGCTGCAAGACCTGCAATGTAGGCTGTGGCATTGAGCCTGATAACGCTTTGGAACGGTTTATAGACTCCACAGCACGTCTGGAAACAGTCACTGCGCATGCTGGAGATATATGTTACGGACGTATTGAAGATGCCGTATTCATGATCAAATATGCTGATCATGTCTTTGGAGGAAACGCATTTTCCCATATACCCGTCGCATATGGACTTTGCCATTGAGTCGAGTTCAGGATCAGTCATAGCTGATGAGGAAGTAAAGTCTGTTGAATCCAGGATGACCCTGCCGGTCTTTGTTTCAACGAGTGAAGAATAGAATCCCGAATCCGCAGTTAAATCGGATTTGAAGTACTGTTTCCATGTATTTATATAATCCTGTTCGAGCAGATCAGTCGTATCTTCCTCAAAGTGATATATGAAACCGTTATTTATCCCGAGCAACTCATGGAAGACCTGTTCGTTATATTCATCGATCTTGCTGCGTGTGAACATGACTGCCGCAGCTGCGGATATTGCGAATACCAAAATGCAAAACAGTGTTCCGATCTTTAAGTGATTATTTTTCATACATATCTCCTGATCCTCAGATCTCTTCTTCGCCGGTCTCTGAAGAACCTTTGTCATACGCATTCATGATGAACTGGAATGTGGTTCCTTTTGCACCGTTGTAGCAGTCGCTCTTTGCCTGATGAGCATCGAGGATATTCTTTACGACGGAGAGTCCGACACCGCTGCTCTCGCCGGAATCCGGATTCTTAGCATCGATACCGTAGCCTGGATCCCAGATCTTATCGAAGTCGGTGTTAGGGATCCTGGTGCCGTCGTTCGTGATGGAGAATCTGATCGTCCTGCCTGTGCGTTCCAGTTTTACGATAACCGTGTGATCACAGTACTTGATCGCATTCGACATAAAGTTGCTGATCACGATGTACATCATTTCGAGATCGGCATAAACAGGATAGGATTCAACAGTCTCATCACTGATGATGGTCACATCTGCGTTCTTTTTGCGGATGGCTTCCAGGTTTCTGTTCTTTACATTCACAGTAAGGAGGCGCAGGTCAACATCTTCACGGTTCAGCTTGATGTTGCTTCCGTTTGTCTTGGATAATTCCAGAAGTCTTGTGACCATGCTTGACATGTGATCGACCTCTGAGATTATCTTCCCGGAATACTCCTGACGCGTGTCTTCATCGAGCTTTTCCCAGTTCTCCACATGTGCCCTGGTCGCTGCAAGAGGCTCTTTCAGATCGTGCGCGATACCCTGTGTCAGCTTCCGGCTCCTGATCTCAAAACTCTTCTGATTAAGATAAAGCTTTCTCACCGCGAAAACGATTACCGCCTCGACAAGGATAAATGCGATCAGGAACAGGATATAAGTCTTGAGATCATGTCTGAGCACTATCTTGAAAGGCTTCAATACAGAATAGAAGGTAACTAGATAATTACCACCGTTGTAAACACGGATCATTGAAGCCGTTGTTGTGAACACTCCTTTTTTGATCTCGAGTTCAGCCGAAGCTTCACCATTTTTAAACTCCTCAACAAACTTATCGTTTAACTTATGTGCAGTCATATTCAGTCTGCGGTCACCGGAATTCTCACCTATAGGATAGTATTCAAGCTCATCCAGTCTTACGATCCAGTCTTCGTAAGGAACGCTCTCTGCTTCGTTAACCATCGGAGGACGGCCGATATCAATGGTCTTTACCGTTCCGTCTGAAGGAATGGACAGGGTGCCGCCATATATGAATTTATCATCACACATTGCGCCTGTTATTGTGATATCTCTCGGAAAACGGATCTCTGATTTCTCATCTTCTGTAAATGATAACGGTTCATCAAAGATCATATAACGGAGATCGCCGGGAACCAGCTGGGTGGAGCGGGATTCATAGCTTTCCTCACTGTTTTCGATAACTTCATACTCGAACTCACCGTAGTAGCGGGCCATAATGACATCAGCTGTCTCAAACATAACATTAAAGCCATCTCTCGTATCGATGAGTGAAGAATAGAAACCTTCATCTTCGCTCGAGTATGATGTAAACTGCCAGGAATGGACCATACTTTGCATCAGGATCTCCGGTTCTGTATATGAATCTGTCTTTGAACCATGGAAAAAGTTCGAGGAATTGATCACTGAATGACCTGCCCAGGCGTCATTTACCTCGTCAGTCTTTTTCTTTGTATAAAACGAGACGGCTGCCATAAATATAACCAGCGCCAAAACGCAGTATATTATTCCGAATCTTAAGTAATGTTTCTTCATCTTTTTGCTCCTTTCAACGGGCGCACCCTCCGTGCACATCGTGAGTTTAGAAAAAAGATGTGTACTCTTTATGACCATTATAGCAAAATCTTTTTCCGGCCTGTTCTCAGGACCTGAGCAGAATGCAGCCGTAAAAGCGGGACATTAATCATGATATAATGCTCATGTCCGGAGGTGATCTTTCATTGGAAATACTCGCTGCAGACAAAAGTGACCTTAAGACGATACTGGAACTTCAGTATCTGGCATATCAGTCAGAAGCGGATCTGTTCGGGACAAGAGATATCCCGCCGCTGAAACAGACTCTTGAGGAAGTAACTGAAGAATACAGCAAAGGTCTTATCTTAAAGCTGGTTGATGATCAACAGGCGATCATTGGTTCTGTGCGCGCATATGAAAATGACGGGACAGTCTACATAGGAAAACTCATGGTGCATCCCTCGGAGAGAGGAAAGGGTTACGGCTCTCAGCTGCTCAGAACGATCGAGGAACATTTTCCGGGCAAAAGATATGAGCTATTCACGAGTACAAGGAGTCTGGATAATATCAGGCTGTATAAAAGATCCGGATATAAGGTGTTTGCCCAAAAGAAGATCACCGGAGAGTTGGAATTTGTTTATATGGAAAAAACAGGCAGTACAGGAAACCCCTGGAAAGATATTCCGTTAGATGATTACGAGAATCATATGAGTCTTGATTCGGTAAATCAGCTTCAGACACTGAACCTGATCATGAAGGAGCAGTTTTCTTCATATCCGGTATGTGACGTTATGATACTCGGTGTCGCGGGCGGCAACGGTCTTGAACACATAGATCCTGCTAAGTATAAGACAGTCTATGGTATAGACATAAATGAAGAATACCTTAAGGCTGTGCAGGACAGGTTCAAAGATCTGGGCGGTATCCTTCACTGTATCCGGCTTGACCTTACAACTGAGATGGAAAGACTTCCAGGATCAGAGTTTGTGATCGCGGATCTGCTGATAGAATATATTGGCTATGAGGTATTCGGGAAAGCGGTAATGCAGATCTCTCCCGTGTATGTTTCATGTGTTATCCAGATCAATACAGATGAGGAGAACTGGGTGTCTGATTCACCATATCTTCATTCGTTTGACAGGCTGGACGAAGTCCATCACCAGATGGAAGAAGATGCTCTGGTCAGAACAATGAAGGAAATCGGATATAATAAGCTGAGCGGCAGATCTTATCCTCTTCCCAACGGGAAGGCATTAGTGCGGATCGATTTTGGCAGGTGATAAATAGGTGAGGATATGGGGAACATTATCATCAGAAGAATGGAATTTGAGGATGCTGAAGCTGTTACGGATGTCCTGATCGCTTCGTGGCAGACGGCATACAGAGGCATTGTCAGTGACGAATGCCTGGATAACCTGGACAGGGTTACCCTGACAGAGAGAAGAAGGAAGCAGTACAGGGATTATATCGTTGCGGTCATAGATGGCCGGATCGCCGGTTTCTGCTGGTATATGAATGACAATTCCTATTCAAAAGATGTGCCGGAGATCGACTGCGAAGTGGTTGCGATCTATGTGCTGCCTGAATTATTAAGACAGGGAGGTGGCAGCAGGATGCTTTCATATGCCGTTGATGATCTTAAGAAACAGGGCAGAGAGAAGATGGTGATCTGGTGCCTGAAAGATAACATAAACGGCAGAAAGTTTTATGAGAAAATGGGCGGCGTTATAATGGGGGAGCATAAGACCCATATAGGAAACGACGATTACGACGAAGTTGGTTATCTGTTCAGACTGCAGAGTATTTGATCACAGGAGAAAGCATATGAAAAAATGGTATGACGAAGAATATGAATTCACTGTTGAAGTTACAGGTTTTCTTCATGGGGACCACACGGAAAGATACTGCCGCAACGGTGAAGAGATCGGTGACAGATATACCTGTACCTACGGCTGTCCGGTAAATAAGGACGGCTACGGTATCTGCTCCAAGACAATGATGATGCTCTACCCTTTGATGGAAGCGGTACGGAGCGGCGGTGATCTCGAAAATCTTGGCGGCGACGGAAAATACACCAAGACAGTCGTCTGTCCCGACGGCTGCGTGATATTCAAATTGACAGCAAAGCCCCTGGGCAACGAGAACTTCCACAAGGGAGGCTTCTGGGATTATCCGGATGCAACGTGATCATCATGAATAAAGACGAATCATTGAAGCTTCTCGAAAAATACACCGGTGCACTGAAAAAACAAGCCGGATTAAAAGAAGAATACGAAAAGGCTATATCTTCCTTTAGTGTTCCTGAAGAAGCACCAAGGATCAATTCAGGCAAGATAATGGGTCCTTTTGCAGGAGTTTCATTGATAATCGCCACAGCCATCCGTATCGGACTAAGCAGCAGTCTGAGTTATAAGGCTACGGCCCCCGTTACAGCGGGTCTGTATGCAGGCTGTTTTGTCTTATCTCTATTGATCTCATACACTATTATCTTTTTCATCAATAAGGATCTCAGGAAAAAACATACTGATCTCAAGAACGTTGCTGAGATCGCGAAGACCGGAAAGACAGAAGAATATCTCAAAAAGAGTGAGAGACTGAGCCGTTCCATCGCAGATGCCGAGTGTATCCTTCCTTCTGCCTGTCATGGTATCGGGAATGCAAGGATAGTAAAGAACAGACTTATCAGCGGCAAAGCGGAAACGCTTGAAGAAGCCGTAAAGGGAATGACTGAAAAAGATTGGGAGATAGCCTATAAAGCTTCCATGAGGTTCTACGAAAAACCGGACGGCGAGCATTTCGGTGCATTTGCATTAGGTGAGAAGACAGAGACGGTCTTTCCTGTATCACCAAAGGCAAAAGATCCCGCAGGTGGTGGAGATATAAGCAAATGGAGGATGGCATTCGTAAGTCTCACAAACGGTGATGTTGCAGGTGACCGTGACTATTTTGAGACACTTGCAGATCTTGAACCTTATATCATAGACAGGAATGAGGAGTCCGTTCTCGTAAGGGGTCTGACCCCAGAAGAATTTGAATCGCTGGCGGGGAAATGATGAGAAAGAAACCTGTGATAATAACATCCATAGTTCTTCTGGCAGGTCTCATACTTACAGGGACCGGTTTATACGCTTTCCACATGAAGGACAGGGATCCTGAATATCCTGTTTTCGATCCCGGAACCGCAACACAGAAAGACAGCGGTAAATGTTTCAGGCAGGTTTTTAACAGCACACTGAAGATCGATGACGAATACACGTTGCTTTTTTACGGTGATACTGTGGAGGAGATGACATCTGTTATCGCGGTCGTTCCGGCTTCAATGAATGATCAGATCGATAATTATGTTTACAATGGAACCGGAGCTGTGTTTAACGGCATCGTTACATATATGAGCGATGAGGAGTTTGAAAGCTTCAGGAATTCTTCATACAAGGCTATAAGCGAAGAGTATCAGAAATATGAGCCTGTCAGGGATAAGTTTGAGGAGATCATCGGGATGACTTTGGAAGAAGCGGTCGAGACTGATGCGGCCAGTCTTACACGCTGGAAGGTCGAGCTCATCCATGGCAACTCCTATAATAAGCTTTGTCTGCTGCTCTATCCGGGAATCCTTATATCATTATTTGCGCTTATCACTGATCTCTGCTTCATCTTCGGATGGAAGAAGAGATTCGTCATTCCGGCTGCCGCCGCGGTCCTTCTGATATACCTGTTCTTCATGTTCTTCGGGATCTTCAGAACGATGTTCTCGATAAAGAAACACGGAGAACAGATGTATTCTCTCACCAACTATTCGAGCAATCATGTTGATGCCATGCTCGATGCCGATATCTCAAGCATTCAGGAATTCATCGGGTTTGCTTGTGACGATATCCTTTACGGAATACCGCTTGAATTCGACGAGATATACTATGCATGCTCTTCTTTCTATGCGGAAAACGAAGCCGGTGAGAAAATCTTCGGCCGCAACTTCGATCATCCCGAGAGTGATACTGTAGTTGTATACAGTTATCCCAAAAACGGTTATGCTTCGATCGGCATCACAACGCCTTACGTTGCCGGCATCGGATCCGGAGAGGGAATGATACCGTCAGATTCTCCTGCGGGAAGGGTCATCATGGCTGTGCTTCCGTATCTTATCTTCGACGGGATCAACGAGAAAGGACTGGGAGTATCCACTCTTTCCGTGTATACCGGCGAGCTTCATCAGGATACCGGAAAACCGGATATTATGTTTTATTCATCTGTCAGGATCCTGCTTGATAAATGCGCGGATGTCGATGAGGCTCTTGAACTCCTTTCCCGGTACGATATGCACTGCGATTATGGTATTTCAGGACACCTGCTCATCATGGACAGGTCAGGCAGATCCGTTGTAGTCGAGTGGTTCGATAACGAGATGGTCGTAACAGAAACTGCTTATGTTGCAAACGATGTCGTAGCACCGGGTGAACATTTCCATGAGGGATCCGATGACTGCAGGAGAGAGATACTTTGTGACTGCCTTACTGAGTGCGGCGGAATAGTCGATTATTCATCCGCGATGAAGTTCCTAGCTGACGTGAGCCAGAAGAATTTCACCGAATGGTCAGCGGTTTACAATCTCGACAGATTTGATGTCAGGATAATCAACGACGAGGATTATCAGAATACTCCATACTATTTTGAAGGACGGGGCAAGATCACCTGAACTTTAATACGTTATTCTATACATTTGAGGATTTAGTCAGAGCATGATACTTATCTTTGATCAGAAAGTGAGATGGAATATGGCTGAAGTGCGGTTAACAAAAGAAAGAATGAAAGAAGCATTCCTCAGGTACCTGGATGATATATTTGAACTGCCCGAGATCATCAGTGGCTGTGTAAAAGAGATAAACATCACGCGTGAGAATAAGAACATGACAGCCGGACAGGCTTTTGAAGCGGGGTTTCACGATATTTACAGTGATACGGATCTGTTTTTGAGAGTGCGCCTTCCGAAAGACAGTCCGGTTACGCCGGAAGATTACATGAAAAGAATGGACCGCTTTGGCGTGACAGATGACACCGCTCTCGGATGGATGTATGTTCCCGCCGACCATGTGTGCAGGGTCATCTTCAAAAACGGAATGCGTTATGACCTTATCTTTGAATTTGAATATGAGGGGGATGGTCCTTTCGTTTTAGAACCATGTGCAGGCGAAGATGAGAACGCAAACTGGCCCACCGGCAACATCAGCCGTTTCTGGTTTATTCAGATACAGGCTCTGGGAAAGCTCTACCGCAGGGATTACCTGATCAGCGCACATCTGGCGAATATGAACTGCAATGATACCCTGGTAATGCAGATGATAAAGCGCGATCTGGAATACGGCACCAGCCATCACAGGTACGGGCATTCCGAACAGCTGGAATATGCCGGATATCTCGGAAAAATGCCGTACGGAACTGGTGATCCGGTCTTTGATCAGATCGCGGACCGCCTCTACGCGGCGGCTAAAGCTTATGACAGGCTGGTAAAGGATTTCTACCCTGGTTATCAGGACAGGAGCGATGATTTCTTTGCGATTTGGGACAGTTACACTTCAGGGCAAGTCAGCGTGATCTGACAAGGCCAACGCTTCAGGGTAAGTCAGCGTGATCTGATGATGCCCACGCTGCAAGCACTTCGAAAAGTTCATCGAATGAAGAGGCGCAGTAATCAATATCATAGGCCTTTTTTGCAGCTTCGATATCGCCCTCAGGCATAAACCAGACCGAAGCAAGCGAGGCGTTTTTAGCACCGAGCATATCAGAAGAAAGCGAGTCGCCGATAACGATGCAAGTCTCTTTAGGTTCGGCAACACCCTCAAGCACCATGTCAAAGAATCCCGGCGAAGGTTTTGTTACCCCCATCCACTCGCTTACATAGACCTTCTCAAGATACTTGAAAAGTCCGGTAGATTTTATTCTTCCCTCGGCATTGATGGTGGCACCATTGGATACGATGTAGCATCTTGCATCCCTGATGTTGTTCTTGAGCTTTATAATGAACTCAAGAGCGCCGTCCATGAGCACTCCGTTCTGTGACATCGTGAAGATGAATTCACTATTTACCTTAAGCGGATCCAGTCCGGAATGATCTCCTCCGCAGAATTCAAAAAGATCCGTAAACCTTCTGATAAAGAGTTCAGTCCTTGAGATAGTTCCTTTCTCGAGTTCAAGCCAGAGAGATTTGTTGTATTTCTTAAAATGGTCATAACAGTCTTCCGTAAACACCAGACCGTTAGATGTAATTACTATTTCCAAAGCTTTCCGTTCCGATGCGTGGAAATCAAGCAGCGTCTGATCAAGATCAAATAAGAAATTGTGATGCATGCCTTGTTAAATGCCTCCTGTTATCCCGTCATATCCGGTCAATCTGTCCCGGATAACACGGATTATATCATGACTGCGGTGCTGTCCGGATTTCCGGGTGCGTTTATATCAGCAATATGAGTGAAACTTTCAGGAACATATGCCCTGAAGCAATCATGTTATAATGCTCATATTCCATTGATTCCGGGACAGGCAGACAAAAAGCGGCATCTCAGTAAAGGACAATATATGAGCATAAGGACAAATTACGAGAAATGGTATGAAGGCGGGGATTATTACTGGGGCACTGAACCCGGCGGGTTTCTTGATGAGCTGATCAGCCTTTGCCCTCCTTCGGAGGATAAAACGGTCCTTGATATTGGCTGCGGTGAGGGAAAAGATGCTGTCTACATGGCGCAGAAGGGTTATAAGGTCTCTGCGTTTGACCTGACGGAAAACGGCATCAGGAAGACAATTTCTCTGGCCGGGAAGAGGGGCGTGAAGATCAACGCCTATGTTGACGATATCAATACATTCGCTGCCTGTGGGCAGTATGACATAATCTATTCCACAGGTACGGTCCAGTATCTTTTCGATGAGAACAAGGAAGATTTCTTCAAAAAGCTCGAAAAGATGACCAGACCGGACGGCATTGTATTCATAAATGTCTTTGTTGATAAGCCGTTCCTTGAACTGCCGCCTGACTGGGACATAGAAGAGAAGATGTGGAAGCCGGGCGAGCTGTTCACATATTTTGCTGACTGGAAGGTTGAGCGGATCGATGAGGTTATCTTCGAAGATGACAGCGGCGGGGTCCCCCACTTCCACTGCATGGACACCATCATCTGCCGGAAGATCTCAAAGATCTGAGAACTTGCAAAGCAAAGAAACCGGTCAGGGAACATTCCCGTGATAAAATAGGGTGTAACAGCAAAAAAGCTTGAAAATAAAGGACTGCAACTGCCGGTTGACAAAGTTCAAGGTGCGGTTGGTGGTTTTGTTAAGGCTGGTTTTGATAGCTTAAGGGCATCAGAACCCGGAGGTGAGTTTAATGACAATTGCAGATAGGATCCAGAGCCTTAGAAAGCAAAAAGGCATGTCCCAGGAGGAGCTTGCGGACAGGGTGGGAGTGTCCCGCCAGGCCGTCTCAAAATGGGAAAGTGAACAGGCAACTCCTGATATCGACAAGATCGTGATCATGAGTGATATTTTTGATGTTACTACGGATTATCTTCTTAAAGGAATAGAACCGGTCAAGTCTGATGATCATAAGACCATGGCCGATGTTATAGATCAGAAAGTCCTTACAGAGAAGAACAGCAGGCGGGTCAAGACAGCCCTCAAGTGGTTCCTCATAGGATTTGGCATTTTGCTTGCCATCGATATTATCTCAATGATCATATATTTCATAATAAACGGGTTCCCCGTCTGATCTGATCCATAAAACATTCCGAATTCAAAAAGAGTCCCTTCAAAAAGCGGACTGTTCTGTTAATGCGCTCAAAAAAGGAGAATCATCATGATTAAGATAAAAGAACTGATAAAGATTATCAGCCCGTTCAACAACCGTTCCGACATGCCTAAGATACTGTATGTCATCAAGGTCATCCTTATTTTCCTGGTGTTTAAGTTCGGTGCCGAACTGACAGGGGAGGCCTTTGCCATTGCGATTCACTTTGTCTGCGGCAAAAATCCGCTGCAGGGTGAAATGTTCGATAATAACACGATCACTTTAATCACATATTTCGGCTACGGCATCATGACCGGAGTGATATTTCTTTTCTGGAGACTGTTTCAGAAGAAGACGCCGGCAGAGCTTGGATTTACTAAAAAGGCAGGGAGTTATCTGGCAGGTCTGGCAGCAGGCACGGTCCTGGCAGTGATCGCTGCAGCGGCAGTTACTCTTACGGGTGCAATTCAGTATAACGGCTTATACAGCAGGAGCGATCATAAGATGGTGGCTGTCATGCTTATCTGCTTTATCTTACAGGGAACAATGGAGGAGATCCTCTGCAGAGGCATCGTCCAGCATCTTCTTCAGAATAAAGTATCCGTTCCCGTTGCAGTCGCAGTAAGTACGATTCTGTTCATAATCCCTCACTGCTCAAGCATGGACTTTCAAAGGCCGGACATTACAATTACCGCCATTGTTAACCTGATCCTGATATCACTGATATTCTCGCTTCTTACCCTTCGCTTCGGCAGCATATGGGCAGCCTGCGGTCTGCATTCCATCTGGAATTATATCCTTTACAGCATACTGGGACTCAATCTGAGCGGTAATGACGGGTTAGTTTCTGCAGTCTTTGACATGCGTTCCGTTGGGGAAAACATATTAAACGGCGGCATTTACGGGATCGAAGCCAGCATCATAACCACGGCTGTATTAAGTGTTGCAGCAGGATTATTACTCGTGTATCACATCAGAACGTCTAAGAAGATACCGGCCTGCATGTCTCTTAATTAACTGCATGCCAAATTGTCAGACTGTTGCGGATTTATATATCTTTATCTCGAAAACAGTGCCTTTGCCTTCTTCGCTCACGCAGGATACCGTTCCGTTCTGGGAATTGATTATCTGTTTGGCCAGCGAAAGACCTATGCCGTTGCTGTTGGGATCTGATCTTCCACCATGATAGAAACGCTCGAATATATGAGGCAGATCTTTCTTTGAGATCCCGCAGCCGTTGTCTTCAATGCGGATATTGACAGAGAGGTTCGTCTCTTCGGAGGAGATGCTTATAAACCCGCCCGGTTCTGTATGCTGCAAAGAATTCTTTATGATGTTCGAGAATGCTTCCGACATCCAGCGCCTGTCGCAGGAGATACTGTTATCAGCGGGGACAGCGGTCTTTATCTCCACATCCCTGATGTCAGCTTCGATTGCTATCGATGATATGATGCCGCCCATGATGTCCTTGACCAAAACATCTTCTTCCTTAAGGACAAGAACGCCTGCATCGATCTCGGCAAGGGCAAGCAATGTCCTTATGAGCCAGGTAATATGGTCTGCCTGCGATTCGATGTTGGCAATGCAGCGGCGGCGCTGGACCTCATCGAGATTGCCGTTCTTCAAGGCATCGGTCATGAGGTTTATCGCCGTGAGCGGCGTCTTTATCTGATGAGATATGTTTGAGAGCATATCCGCCATGTATACGTTCTTTTTTACTTCGCCGGAATACTGTTCCTGAAGAGTTGAAGCAAGTTTATAGATCTCGGAACGGAGGATCAGCATGCGGCCTTCTGCTTCGAGGCCGAGTTCAGGGAATGTATCACGGTCCTGTACCTTGGTCAGGAACTCTATCAGTTCATCGATCTCTTTTTTCCGCTTTATCTTATCCAGCACAATATAGATCACGAGTGCGATCACGGTAACAGCAAGAACGATGGAAAGTATCAGGAAAGGATTCATAGGTTAAGTCGGTATCCCTGTCCTCTTAATGTCTCGATATAAACGCCGTCATCGTCGCCGAGTTTGTTCCTTAAACGCTTGATGTAAACGGTTAAGGTATTGTCATTTACAAAACTTCCGACATCGTCCCAGAGGATATTTAAGATGCGGTCACGGTCAAGTATCTCACCTGCGTGATTGATGAATACCAGAAGCAGCTTATATTCCATTGCGGTGAGAGGGATCTCCTCTCCGGCTCTGAACATTTTCGCGTTCGTAATATCGACAGTGTTTCCGCCGATGGCGCAGGTGGTAT
>Ga0247609_10003228_pt1 | contig 16624 bp, 9 predicted proteins | sample 172DNAGHGlowgp2_FD_193487 | JGI IMG/M metagenome (GOLD analysis project Ga0247609, IMG submission 193487) | Sheep rumen microbial communities from Palmerston North, Manawatu-Wanganui, New Zealand - 1728 DNA GHGlow gp2 | ecosystem: Host-associated > Mammals > Digestive system > Stomach > Rumen ...
TAGAGCCACTGGAAGGCTTCGCGGGCGTTCGTGGCGGGCTTCGAGATGTCGAAGCCGTAGCTTGCGGCCATCACCTTCATGGCCTTGAGGGCCTTGATCTGTTCGGCGACTTCTTCGCGCAGGCGGATGACGTCGTCGGTCATGGTGCCGTCGCCCACGTGGGCGAGGTCGTTCTGCTTCTGCTGGATGATGTAGTCGATACCATAGAGGGCTACGCGGCGGTAGTCGCCCACGATGCGGCCGCGGCCGTAGGTGTCCGGGAGGCCGGTAAGGAGGTGAGCCTTGCGGACGGCGCGGATTTCGGGAGTGTAGCAGTCGAACACGCCCTGGTTATGCGTCTTGTGGTATTCGGTGAAAATCTTGTGCAACTCGGCGCTCGGTGTGTAGCCGTACTGCTGGCAGGATTCCTCGGCCATCTTGATTCCGCCGAACGGCATGAATGCGCGCTTGAGCGGCTTGTCGGTCTGGAGGCCGACCACCTTTTCCAAGTCCTTGAGGCTTTCGCTGATGTAGCCCGGCTTGTGGCTCGTAATCGTCGAGACGATATCGGTGTCCATGTCGAGCACGCCGCCTTTCTTGCGTTCTTCGGCCTGCAACTTCTGGAGTTCGCCCCAGAGCTTTTCGGTCGCGTCGGTCGGACCCGCCAAAAATTCCTTGCCGCCTTCGTAGGCAGTGTAGTTACGTTGGATGAAATCGCGGACATTGATTTCTTCTTGCCAGAGTCCGCCGTTAAAGCCTTTCCAAGCTTCACTCATTATGTACCTCTTTGCTCGGATCCCTACACCCAAATAAGTGGGCCCGAGGCTTTTGTTTCTTTGTTTTTTCTTGCACTGCAATATAGCAAGTTCGCGGTCCTGGGTACGAGGATTGATGTGCGGAAATAGCACTACCGACAAGGGGTTGCAAATGAACTCACCTGTAACCTTTTGCAAGTCAAAGGATTAGACAAAAAAATGTAAAAGAATTATTCGAAACGGAGTGCTTCGATGGGGTCGAGACGGCTCGCCTTGCGGGCGGGGTACCAGCCGAAAAATACGCCGGTGGCAAAGCACACGCCAAAGCTTACCACGACGCTCATCACGGATACGCTCATGGGCATGTTGAACACGTTCTTCACGATTTCGGAGGCTGCGATTCCAAGCGCAATCCCGATGATTCCGCCCAGCAGGCTGATGATGACGGATTCGAACAGGAACTGGAACATGATGTCGCGACCGCGTGCGCCGATAGCCATGCGCAGCCCAATCTCCTTGGTGCGCTCGGTCACCGAGACGTACATGATGTTCATGATTCCGATGCCACCTACAAACAAGCTAATGCCGGCGATGATGGTGAGTACAAGCGATATCATGTCCGATGTGCTCGTGATGGTCTGTATCATTTCTTCCTGGGTGAATATGCGGAACGGGTCGGTGGGCTTTGTCCAGCTGCGGCGTTCCTTCAGTATGGCCATAATCTCCTCGGTCGCTTTCTCGGCGTAGCCTTCGCCGATAGAGTTCGCGTAGATTTGCCTGATGTTCGTTGTCGCCGAGAAGCGTCTCATTACGGTCTGGTACGGCGTGAAAATCACGTCGTCGTTGTCCTGCCCAAAATCGCCGGAGCCTTTCGATTTCAATGTTCCGATGACCTTCAGGGGGATGCTCTTGTAGCGTATGGTTTTCCCGATAGGGTCCCCCTCGGGGAAAAGGTTCTTCACTACGGATTGCCCGATGACGCAGACTTTCGCCATGCGGTCGGCTTCGTCATCGAACATCACGCCGTCATCGATTTCGTAGTTGCGGATTTTGAGGTAGTCGGCGGAAACGCCGGAAAGTGTCGTGGGGGAATTGTTGTTGCCGACGATCGCCTGCCCGCTCACGGTGACCATCGGGGAGACCCCGTCGATGTATGTCGCCTGCTCGCGGATTGCGACTAGGTCCGCCTCCTCGAGCATTTCGGAGGATTCCGTCTGCACGCCGCCGCGCCTGTCACGGTTTGGCATGATGATGACGGCGTTCGAGCCCATCGCGGTCATCTGTTCCTTGATGGAAATACGGGAGCCTTCGCCCATGGCGACCATGGCGATGACGGCGGCGACACCGATGACGATGCCGAGTACCGAGAGGAAGGTGCGCATGCGGTTGCGTAGTAGCGCGCGTATGGCGATTTTTGCTAAAGTGAAAGGACTCATTCCTCAAAAACCTCCGGTGGGGGCAACGCCTCGAATGCGGCTTTCGCGTCCTGCACGTTCTCGTTGATTACATCTTTTTTCAGGAGCCCGTCGCGCAGCGTGATGGTACGCCCGCTAAACGTAGCGATGTCGGGTTCATGCGTTACGAAGGCGATGGTTTTCCCCTGCCGGTGCAGTTCCTGGAAAATCATCATGATTTCGTAGCTGGTTCGCGTGTCCAGGTTTCCGGTCGCCTCGTCGGCGAGGATGATTACGGGGTCGTTCACCAGGGCGCGGGCGATGGCGACTCTCTGCTGCTGGCCGCCGGACATCTGGTTCGGCAGGTGGTTCATGCGGTCTTCGAGCCCGACCATCTTGAGCGCCTCTACCGCACGGCGGTGGCGTTCCTCGGAAGATACCTTGGAATTGTATAGCAGGGGCAGTTCCACGTTCTCGATGGCCGTGGTGCGGGAGAGCAGGTTATAGCTCTGGAATACGAACCCGATTTTCTTGCTGCGGATCTTCGCGAGCGCGTCGCGGCTGAGTTTCTCGGTATGTTCCCCGTCCAGTATGTAGTGCCCGCCGGTGGGGCGGTCCATGCATCCGAGGATATTCAGCATGGTGGACTTGCCGGAACCGCTTGTTCCCATGATGGTCACGAACTCCCCGGAATGGATGTCGAAACTCACTCCGCGCAGGGCGTGCACGGTCTCGTCGCCCATTTTGAAGTCTCGGCGGATGTTCTGGATTGAAAGTATGGGGCTTTTTTGCGTCATTTTCGTTGATTTAGATGCGTTTGCAGATGTTTTCGTTGCATTTCGGCCCTAAGATAAATATCTTTATGGAGGTTGTGTGGCAAAATCCCGTCTGTGAAGGCGGGATGTATTTTGCCACCTTTTTGTTTTTTGCTAGTTTTTGTAATAAATATGTATTGTTCCTGATTGCACGTATTTTCCCGTGTGATAAGGACTTGGAGACTTTTTTGATGGATAATAAGGTTCCGCAAGGTGCTGCCGTAATGAAGCCCGAAGACGATGAAATCGATATTTTGGAAATATTGATGTTCCTCAGGACGAAATGGCGTTTTCTGCTTATTTTCCTTGTCTTGGGTGTCGGAGTCGGTGGGCTTGCTGCCATGTGGCAGCGTCCGGCCTATAACAGCGACATATTGCTTCAGGTCGACGTGAAGGGGAACAAGTCCGCGAAGGCCCTGGGCGAGATGGGAGCCCTGCTGGATGTGTCCACTCCGTCCGAAGCCGAGATGCAGCTCATCAAGAGCCGCATGGTGCTGTCCTCGGTCGTGGAAGAGGAGCGCCTGAGCTATTCCGCCACTCCGCTCGACAAGATGGACCGCCTGCTGCACCGCGAGGGCCGCATGGATCTCGAGTACCTGAAGATTCCCAAGGCGGTGACCGAGGCCAAGGTCAAGATTTTGGCCCGCGTGCTGGACGATTCCACGTCTTTTGAAATTCTGGGCGAAGAAGAGAAGGTGCTCCTGAAGGGCACTGTCGGCGAGACCTACCGCCTGCCCTATGGGGGCGATACGCTTGTCGTGTGTGTCCGGTCTGTTTCTGCCAAGCCCGGGCAGGTTTTCCGGCTTTCGGCAATCCATCCTCAGATGGCGGTTGCCGCTCTCCTGAAGCGCTTGAATGTCTCCGAGGAGGGCAAGAATTCCGGCATTATCCGTGTGTCGACATCGAACCTGTATCCTGACCGTGTCGCGAGCATTTTGAATACGATTGCCAATACGTACCTGAAGCAGAATATCGAGATGCGCAGCGCCGAGGCGAAGAAGACCCTCGAGTTCCTGGAAGAACAGCTTCCGGGCGTGAAGGCCAAGCTCGATTCCGCAGAGCACAAGCTTACGTCGTACCGCCATACGAAGGGTACCATTGACCTTTCGGGCGAAACGCGCATGCACCTTGAAAAGGATGTGGGCCTGCAGCAGAAGCTCCTTGAACTCGAGCAGAAGAAGCAGGAAGCGCTCAGGCTGTTCCAGGCGGAACATCCGACCATCCGTACTATCGAGCAGCAGCAGGCCAGGCTCCGCGGTGAACTTGCTAAGCAGCAGAAGGCTGCAGAAAAGCTCCCGCTCACCCAGCAGGAAGTCCTTTCCCTGCAAGAAGAGGTGGAAGTCAACAACAGGCTCTACACGAACCTCCTGAACAATATCCAGCAGCTCCGCGTGGTGCAGGCGGGCGAAGTCGGTAACGTGCGTATCGTGGACCGCGCCTATGTGCCTATCAAGCCCAGCAAGCCGAACCGCAAACTCATCTTCTTGGGTGTGGTGTTCGGGTTCCTGCTCTTTGGTTGTGCTCTTGTGCTTGTGCGCCGCATGGCCCAGAACGGGGTGACGAGCAGCAGCGAACTTGAGCTGGCGACTGGTGTTGGCGTCTACGGCAAGCTCCCGATGATAGGGAAGGATACCGTAAACAACGTGTTCAAGCCGGTGGTGCACGAAAACCCCGACGAACCGTTTGCCGAAGGCGTGCGCGCTCTGAGGACGGCCCTCGAGTTCTCCCTGATGATGGACAAGGACAAGGTGCTCATGGTTTCGGGCCTTGTCGAAGGTGTGGGCAAGTCTTTTGTTTCTATGAACCTCGCAAGCTCCTTTGCCATGTCGGGCAAGAAGGTGTTGCTTGTGGATATGGACCTACGCCGCGGGCATATGTTTGAACGTGGCCACAAGGGCCTGTGCGAAATGTTGCGCACCGACAACTATTCCGATGAATATATCGAAAAGATTTTCGAGAATTTCTATGTGCTTGCATCTGGCAAGCGTGTGGTGAATCCGGGCGACTTGCTTGGCAAGGACCGCTTCGGGAAATTCCTTGATGTGGCACGTTCTAAGTACGACCTGATTATCCTGGATACGCCGCCGGTGTTCCAGTGCAGCGATGCGCTGCTTGTCGAAAAATACGTCGACCACATTTTGTGCGTGCTCAAGTATGCCTCGCATTCCATGGAAAGCATCCAGGATGCGCTTGCCATGTTCGACCGCAGTACAGAGAAACCTTTGCCGAAGGCGTTCGTATTCAACAAGTGCGAACACAGCCGCTCGGGGTATGGCTATGGTTACTATGGCTATTACCGCAAGAAGTATTAACACACAAAGGAGAATAGATGAAAAAATCATTCGCTCTTTCATTACTGGCCGCTGGCTTCGCCTTCGCCCAAAGTGGGTTGATGGGTGGAACTGACGGTATCCACCAGCACAATGCCAATACGCTGGGTCAATGGAATTTCGCCATTGGTACGGGTGGAGACCTTGCCTTGGATTCCTGGGGCTTGAGCCGTGGCGGTATGTACACCGTCAATGGCAAGACCTATGCCTTCAACGAGTGGGACGGTTCCCTCTCCGGCAATGTCAATGCCGCGATAGGTCTGCTCAACTTCTTGGACGTTGGTGTTAGCCTTCCCCTTTACTATGAACATGCCAACGATGAAGATGGTCCTGCCGGCATGATGGACATGTGGACGACGAGCCGTGGTGACCTCGACCTGTGGTTCAAGGTTCGTGCTCCGTTCGATGAGTCGAATGTCTTTGGCATTGCAGCGATGTTTGACTTCTACATCCCGACGGGTGAGAACTCTGTGGGTGTGCGTCCTCGCCACGCCTGGTACCTGAATGGCGACGGCATCACTCATCCGTTCTCCGCCGACGCCTTTGCTGCGGCCGGAACCCTTGTGATGACGGTTGACCTTTCCAAGAAGAACATCCCCCTCCGTTGGAACGGCCATGCGGGCTTCGTGTTCACGACTGGTGACGGTCAGGCCCACACGCTCGTGTACGGCACTGGCTTGAACTGGCTCCCGCTCTCCTGGATGGATGTCTTTGCCGAATTCTCCGGCGAATTCCGCCTGACTCAGACGAACTACCCGCGTGAAGCGATGGCTGACCCGATGGTCGTTACTCCGGGTCTGCGCTTCCACCTCCCGTGGGGCATCGACTTCGCTATGGGTCTCGATGTTGCTGTTCGTATGCTTCAGAACTTTACTTACGATCTTGACCAGGAAATGGCCCGCAACAAGCTCTATCAGGTTAAGTACATGGATGAAACCGGCAGAAGGGCTACCTACGGTTACACTCCGACCCCGCTCCTTGCTGGTACTGCCGCTCTTACCTGGCGCTTTGGCGACAAGAAGAAGGATTCTGATGGCGATGGCGTGACCGACGAAAAGGATAGCTGCGCCAATACCCCGTCTGGTGCTGTGATTGACTCTGTCGGCTGCCCGATCGATAGCGACAAGGATGGCGTTCTCGATGGATTCGACAAGTGCCCGGCTACTCCGGAAGGTGCTACCATCGACTCTGTCGGTTGCCCGTTCGATACGGACAAGGATGGCGTGTACGATGGTCTCGACAAGTGCCCCGAAACTAAGGAAGGCGCTAGCGTCGGTATCAATGGCTGCGAAGGCGACTTCGACAGCGATGGCGTGGAAGATTCCTTCGACCGTTGCCCGAACACCAAGCAGGGCGTGCCTGTCGATTCTTCGGGCTGCCCGCTCGACACCGATAAGGATGGCGTGTCTGATGATGCTGACAAGTGTGCCGATACTCCGGCTGGCTTCACTGTTGATTCTACGGGTTGCCCGGTCGATACCGACAAGGATGGCGTGCCCGATGCTCTTGACAAGTGCCTGAATACTCCGGCTGGCATCCCGGTCGACTCTGTCGGTTGCCCGGCCGATGCCGACAAGGATGGCGTGGCTGATGCCGTTGACAAGTGCCCGGATACCAAGCCGGGTGCACAGGTGAACGCTGATGGTTGCGAAGGTGACTTCGATGGCGACGGCATCCCGGATGCTGTTGACCAGTGCCCGAACACCAAGCAGGGCGTGTCTGTCGATTCTACGGGTTGCCCGGCCGATGCCGACAAGGATGGCGTGTTCGATGTGAACGACAAGTGCCCGAATACTCCTGCCGGCACGACGGTTGACAATACCGGTTGCGCTGCCGACTTCGATAAGGATGGCATTGCTGATGACGTTGACCGGTGCCCGAATACCAGGGCTGGTGTGACGGTTGATTCTCTCGGCTGCCCGCTCGATGCCGACAAGGACGGCGTGCCCGATGGCATCGACCAGTGTGCCGACACCCATAAGGACGCTCCTGTTGACTCCGTTGGCTGCCCGCTCGATACCGACAAGGACGGCGTGCCCGACTATCAGGACAAGTGCCCGAACACCCTCGAAGGCATCAAGATCGACAAGAAGGGCTGCCCGGTCAACAAGAAGGAAAACCTTGAACTCCTCAAGAAGGGTATCCAGTTCAAGACCGGTTCCTCGAAGCTGACCAAGGCCAGCTACAAGACTCTTGATAACATCATCAAACTCTTGAAGAAGGTCGAATCTGCCAAGATCGAAGTTCAGGGACATACGGATAACACCGGTTCCGACGTGAGGAACAAGAAGATTTCTCAGGAACGTGCCGATATGGTTGCCAATTACTTCATCAAGAAGGGCATCGCCTCTGAGCGTCTCCGTGCTGTGGGCTACGGCTCCGAAATGCCGATTGCCGACAACAAGACGAAGTCTGGCCGCTCCAAGAACCGTCGCGTGGAACTCGTTCCGTTCGAATAATCGATCGAAGCTAGCTTCTAGAACTTAAAAGGCGTCCGCAGAAATGCGGGCGTTTTTTTTAGTAACTATATTAGTACTCCGTGCTGCATTTCGTAAAGTACAACGCCATCGGTATCGTAAATACTGTTATCACGCTAGTCGTGTCATGGGTGCTGCTCCATCTATTGGACTTTAGCCTAGAAGTCTCGAACTTTCTCGGGTTTGTCGCGGGCGGCATCAACAGTTACCTCATGAACCGCATCTGGAATTTCAAGAGCGAGAACCGCAAGCGCACCGAGGTTGTCCGGTTTATTGTCGTGTTCCTTTTGAGCTACGCGCTAAACTTTGTTGCGCTGGAAGCCTGTGTGTATGTGCTTGACCATGCGGCCTGCCTGCAGCCGTTCTGCACGTGGGTTTCGCAGTTCATGAAGCCCTCCTATGTGGCGAACATCGTGGCGAATATCGTGTATGTGCTGGCGAGTTACACCCTGTACAAGAAGTGGGTTTTCAGGAGCAGCAGGTGAAACTGTTTTCTAGGTTAGAAGTATGAATTGGATTGAAGGCAAGAAGTGTTCCGCGGAAGATGCCGCGGCGATGATTCACGACGGAGACATTCTCGGGGTTTCGGGCTTTACGCTGGCCGGCTACCCCAAGGCGGTCCCGCTTGCGCTTGCGGCCCGCGCCGAGAAGTTGCATGCGGCGGGCGAACGCTTCCAGGTGACGCTCTATGCGGGCGCATCGACCGGCGACAGCTGCGACGGGGCCTTGGCCCGCGCAGGTGCGCTCAAGCTCCGCATGCCCTACCAGAGCAACCCGAGCCTGCGCAAGGGCATCAATGACGGCAGCATCCGCTATATCGATGCCCACCTCGGTAAGATGGGTTACCTTGTGCGCACGGGCGCAGTCCCTGCGCCCACTGTCGCCGTGATCGAGGTCAGCGCGATATTGCCCGATGGCCGCGTGTGCCTTTCTACCTCGGGCGGCAATTCGGTATGTTACCTAGACATGGCGCCGAAAATCATTCTGGAACTGAATACCCGTCTGGGTGACAGCTGCATCGGCATGCACGACGACGCCCTGCCCGAACTCCCGCCGCACGCAAAGCCCCTGCCGGTCTATTCCGCAGGCGACCGCGTAGGGAACGACTTTGTCAAGATTGATACGAATAAAGTAATCGCCATTGTCGAGAACGACGGCTTTGATGAGGTGACTCCCTTCGTGGAACCCGACGAGGTCTCTAAGAATATCGGCGAGCGCATCCTCGACTTTATCCGGTTCGAGGAATCGCACGGCAGGCTCCCGAAGGGGATGGCCTTCCAGAGCGGCGTGGGCAAGGTGGCGAACGCCGTGCTTTGCGCGATGGCCGATGACGACCGCCTCGGGCGCATCGACCTGTTTACCGAAGTTATCCAGGAGGCGGTGCTCCCGCTCTTGAAAAAAGGCAAACTCGGGGTGGCGAGCGGTACGGCGCTCACGCTTTCGCAGGCGGCCCAGCAGGAATTTGTGCAGAACGCTTCCGAATGGAAAAAGCACTTTGTGCTCCGTCAGCAAGAAGTGAGCAACAGCCCCGATATCATTCGCCGTGTGGGCGTCATCTCGATGAATACCGCCCTTGAGGCCGATATTTTCGGCAACGTGAACAGCAGCCTTGTATGCGGTTCGGCCATGATGAACGGCATCGGCGGTGCAGCGGACTTTGCCCGCCATTGCGCCCTCGGGTTTTTCCTTACGCCGTCGGTCGCGAAGGGCGGCGCCATCAGTAGCATCGTGCCCTACGTGAGCCATGTGGACCATACGGAGCACGATACGCAGATTTTCGTGACGGAACAGGGCCTTGCCGACCTCCGCGGGCTCCCCACCGAGGAACGCGCGCGCCTGATTATCAAGAACTGCGTGCACCCCGACTTCAAGGACGAAATGACGGATTTCCTGGAATACGGCTTGCGCCATGCCAAGGGGCTACACCAGCCCCTGCCGCTGGACAGGGCTTTCGAGATGCATTTGCGGTTCCTTACAACTGGAAATATGAAAAAATAGCCTGCCTGCCCTACTTTTTTGTAAAAAAAAGTTATTTTAAGTACGGAAGTCCCGCTTTGGCGGGATAGGGTAGGATTGCATGGCTACGAAAAGAATAAATATCTGGGGGGTTATACCCGTGTGGTTCGCGCTGTGCGCGGCCCTTTCCCTGTTCGTAGCCTGTGGTGACAGTTCATCGGGCACATCTGCCGATCCGGACGAACCGCTTTCTTCTGACAGCAATGCCTCTTCCCAGACGGTGCTGAGGAGTTCATCGTCGTGGGGAGGTTTCGTCTACTCGTCCATCGGGTCCATCTATACTGGTCGGGATACACTGAGGGCGCAGGATTCCCTTGTCGATACGCTTCCCGATATCTCCAGAAAGCAGGTGTATTCTGTGCGCCGTGTCGTTCTGGATAAACGCATGTCGGCGATGTTCGGCGTGCCTGCGGGCGCGAACGTGAAGGTCGAAGCGCTGGATGTCAAGGCGGGCCTCTCCGTAGTCGGAGCCGATTCTATTGACGTTGCCGGTATCGAGACAGCAGGCCTCTCGTTCGAGAGTCCCTACGTGAAGGTGACTGTCGATGGTGTCACGCTTGATTTCCCTGGCGTGGCGCAGACGGTGACCGGGTTGTCGCTCTCTGCATTTGAAAACCTGACGTCGAAGGACTCGGTCGAGTTGGATTTTGTTACGAGCGCAGCGTTCCCGCGTGTCAGGGCGCTCGTGATGGCAGGGCAGGATCCTGCTGTAGCTGTGGAACAAGCCGAGATGGAAATCCTGCGGGCGTTCCACATGGATGAATTTACGGACATGCCCGAAAAGGAGTCTTCGGCACGGCTTTTGGCGATCCACCTGCTTGCCTCTTCCAGGGTGGCTGAAGGGGAAGGGTTCTCCTTTGCGGGCTTTGGCGACGATATCGCTGCCGATGGCCTGTGGAACGATTCTGCCTCGCGCGCAGGGATTGCGGACTGGGCCCTGACCGTAGATGCAACCGATGGCTTTGCCGCTATCCGTAGCGCACTTTCTGTAGAGCCCGGGTTCGAAAAGTACCTGCGTATATTCTACCAGAAGGAACTCGGGATTTCAGAATGCTCCGTTGGGAATGCCGGTGAAGTCCTGTATGTGGCTAATACGGCGAGCCGGTACTTTGTTCAGGAAATATCGGACTTTTCCGAGGTGACGGAACGCTTTGTATGCAAGGAATCGGGCTCGATTGCGTTCGTGTCTGACGACATGAAGGATACCTTCGCGTTCGGGCCGGGCGAAGAGGGCGAGGTGCGGGTTGGCGCCTTTAGCGGGAATCTCTACTATACCTATGAAGACGGCGCCTGGAGGCCCTCTACCGCACTTGAAAAGGATGCTTACTTTGTACAGGTCTCGGCTACCTCCGTCTTTACCGATATCAAGGATGTATACGAGAGCATCAAGCCGAACGAGCGTGTCATTTTCGTGATTCGCCATGCGGAGCGCGGTGACGACACGAGCAAGGGCGGAACCCTCACTTCTAACGGCAAGAAGCAATCCGAGGAGGTTGGTGCGAAACTTACGAAGTTCCCGCAGGATTTCTTGCTGGGAGCATCCGAGTTCCTGCGCGCACACCAGACGGTGGAATACATTGCGCGTGGTCGCGGCCAACCGTACGACGTACGTGATACCTTCCCCGAACTGAACGACGACTGGTACGAGAAGAACCATGAGGCGAGCGAGAAGGCGAAGTCCGAATGTGGCGGTGGCTGGGAATCGACCTCCAAGTATGCCTACACGGCAGCCTACACGACCGGCGAGAATGCGGCGTTCTACCCCCTTGCGGAACGTTCTGTTGAACTTATCGAGGATGTGCTCCTTGCGAAATACAACGACCCCACGCAGCGTTTCGTGATACTCAGTTCTCACGACAAGGTGATGGTCCCGCTTGTGGTTTACTGCACGAACAAGAAGGTGAACCTCAAGAAATATGACGGTGGAAAGTGGCTCAACTACCTTGCGGGAGTCGCCATTATCATCGATGAACTTGGAAAAAGGCGCTATATTCCCGTGAAAGGCCTGAGTTCGGCATATATGTAATTGATTCTGGAGGGGAATTTACTATTCTTCGTACCTATGAAGACGTACTGGCCTATAGCACTACTCGCCTTTTTCTTGGTATGCTGCGGTTCCGATAACCCGGCATCTGAAGACTCTGTGGATGGAGATTCTTCTTCGAGCGGCTATATGCATAAACCGGGAGACTCTTCTAGTTCGGGTAAGAGTCACTCTCATCACAACAGCAGTTCCAGCGTGTCACCGGGTGTTCCCGACGTTGTTACCGATACGCTTATCCACGACTCGACCGTAGTGACCGACGTCGATCACCTGCCCGACTGTACCTCCGAAAAGGAGGGCGAGTCCTTCATGGTGGAGAGCGAGAAGAAACTCTATTTCTGCGTGAGCAAGGAATGGGTCGAATCGGAACTCGTACGTGAATTTTTCGAACTGAGCTGCCGCGATGGCATGCTCGTGCTCAAGAATCCGGGTGAAGAGATTGTGGAATCGAGTTCGTCCGGTGGCTATGTCTCGCCGTGGGGCGGAAATTTCGGTGGCCAGAATAATTCGACAATGGACATGGATACCGAACCGCGCATGGTTGGTGCCCACATTGTGGGTGCTGCGCAGAAGGGTCCCTTCCGTTTTGGTACATCGGTGAAGATTGTGGAACTCGACAGCATGCAGCGTCTCGGGGATTCCAAGCGTAGCCACAGGACCTGCATTACGGATGCTTCGGGCAACTACAGTTTCGATAGTGTAGACCTGGCTTCGCCGTACCTGCGCATAGAGGCGAATGGATATTTCCAGAACGAACTTACCGGCGGGCTTTCTTCGCATACGGTTACGCTGAAGGCGATTGTCGATGTGACGGACCGTGATACGGTGAACGTGAACATGCTGACGCACATGGAGGCCGGACGCGTTCTGAAGCTCGTGGAGAATAGCGGCAACAACCAGCCCATTCGCGCGGTGAAGGCGCAGGCCCTCAAGGAAATCCTCTCCTCGTTCGAGATAAACCTGGGAGGCTCCTCCGGCGGTGGCTACACCGGATTCCCGGGATGGGGGCAGCAACAGCAGACTACGACGACAACGGATGGTCGCTTTGCCGAAGATATCTCGCTGTTCGATGGTGACGAGTACAGTGCGGCACTCCTTGCGGTATCCATCATGATGCAGCGCAAGGGTTCGGGTAGCGAGATGCTCCAGTACACGTCGGGCATTGCCGAGCGCATCAAGGGTAACGGCAACTGGGATGACAACAATGCGAAGGCGGACCTGGCTGACTGGCTCATGGTGCTCGATACGAGCGGCGCGTATGCGACTATCCGGTCGAATATCGCTAGCTGGAACAAGGGCGAGGTCCCGGATTTCGAGAAGCACCTACGCAACTTCTGGACAGGCATCTACCAGTTCGGTAGTTGCGGTTCCATGAATGCGGGGACGGTCAAGTATGTGAACAACAGCCTGAGTAAGTTCTTTATTTCGTACTACGAACAGCCCGAAGGTACGCGCACGCGCTTTATCTGCGATGCCGAGACGCACCAGTGGCGCACGGCGACCGATATCGAGAAGGATACGGTGGGCTTTGGCAAGGGCGAATACGACGGTCAGATCAGGAATGGCGTTATAAATCGTGACCGCTATTACGTTTATGAACAAAGTACGGGCAAGTGGCGCGAGGCGACTTCCGATGATATCATGGAATTCGAGGATATCAAGGACGTGTATGCGAGCCTTGGCTCAAACGAGAGGGTCATCTTTATCTTGCGCCATGCGGAACGTACCGACGATACGGGCAAGAAGGGCCACCTGACGGATGGCGGTAAGAAGCAGGGCAAGACCGTGGGCGAGAAACTCAAGGGAGAAAAACTCTCGTTCGCGAATTCTACGTATACGCGTAGCTACGAAACCTGCGAGAATGTTGCTGCCGGTGCCGGCATATCTCCGTTTGTGTCCGATACCATCAAGGATCTTGACGGTGAATGGTACGTGAAGGACGATTCCAAGTTCGAAAACTACAAGAATTCCGATGGTGGCGGCTGGGTCGTTGTCTCGGCGTATGCCTACAAGGGTGCTTATTCCGACGCCTTCTATGACTTCGGTAAGCGTAGCGAGGAATTTATCGACGAAGTGGTGAAACCCGGATTCCAGAGGGTGAACAACCGTGTCCAGGTCTGGATTTCGCATGATGTTCTTGTGACTCCGTTGACGGTCTACGGTACGGAAAAGAAAGTGAACCTGCGCTACTTTGATACAAAGCAGTGGATAAACTACCTTGCTGGTATCGCGATAATTATGGATGGTAGCGGGAAGATTCGCTATGTGCCTGTACGAGGCCTAGATAGCGGAACGATGACGATGTAGTTTATGGTGGATTTAAAAAGGGATGTATGGTTTGTAGTTGCGTTTTTCGCGACGTTTTTCCTTGTCGACTGCAGTGACGGTAACGGCCCTATAAACGGCGGTAATGGTTCCCCTGAGGATCTCGAGGCGATTGACGCCCCGCTCTATGTCTATGAAATCCTGACAGAACGTACGACGGATTCTGACGGTATCGACATATTGGACTTGCTGTCTGAACCGCGTGTGGAACAACTCCTGATGAACCATGTCCCGGAAGAGGTGGCAGTGGTGCAGGCGAAACACGAGGCGGCTGCAGCCTTCGGGGTCGATTCCGTGCAGCTTGCGATGGATTCCGGTGCGGTAATGCTGGCCGTGTCGGCGATGGTACAGAACCGCGCCAGCAAAGAAGAAACTCAGAACTTTATCCGCAATCTGGGGGAAGACCTGAAGGGCGATGGCGTGTGGAGCGACCCGAACTGGAAAATCAAGATTGCGGACTGGGTCGTGGGTCTTGATTCCAACTGGCGGTATAACGATGTCCGCAACAACGCGGCTCCGTACTATGGCGGCAACGTGCCGTACTTCGAAAAGTACATGCGGGCGTTTTTCCCGATTGCCTACGGGTTTGAACCATGTGGCACTGCGAATGCGGGGAAGGTCACGTACGTGAACCAGGGCCAGAGCGTCTATTTCGCGAATAACTACGAGCATGCGGACCATTCGCGGGTGCGGTTCATCTGCGATGCGAATGGATTCCAGTGGCGCGTCGCGAACGCCATCGAGAAGGATACTGCCGGATTCGGGCCGGGTGAATACGACCGCGAGGTGCGTGAAGGCCAGGTCAATCACGACAGCTATTACATTTACGAGGCCGCTAAGGGAGCGTGGCGTGTCGCGACCCCGCAGGAGGCCGACGGCTTTACCGACCTCGTGCAGGTTTACGCGAACCTCAAGGCCAGCGAGAAGGTGGTGTTCATCATCCGGCACAGCGAACGCACGAACGATACGGGCCCGAACGGTCACTTGACCGACAACGGGAAGAAATATGCCCGCGATCTGGGTGCCCGCCTCGCGAAAGTCGGTGCAGAAGATTTCTACTTCGGCTACTCCGGGTATACGCGCACCTACGAGACCTGCGAAGGCATCGCGCTGGGCAAGGGACAGTTGAACTACACTATCGAGGCGCTCCCGTACATGGATGGCGCCTGGTACGTGAAGGATTCCGAAAAGGCCGACGCCTATGTGAACTCCGACGGCGGTGGCTGGGTGGTGTATTCCAAGTACGGGTTCACCGGCGCCTATCCCGATGCTTTCTATGATTTGGAGGCGCGCAGCGAGCAGTTGCTCAAGGACGAAATCCTGGCGAATATCGCCAGCATGAAGCGCGTGAACGTGATGTGCACGCACGACTACCTGGTGGTGCCGCTGCTTGCATACACGACCGACGGCCACGCGAACGTGCGCTATTACGAAAAATACCGCTGGGTTAACTACATGGCGGGCGTCGCGATGATTATCTCTGCCGACGGTTCCGTGCGCTATATTCCCGTGAAGGGGCTCGAATCGGGCACGATGTAGCCGCAGGCGCAATATGTACAGGGTACAAAAAAACCTCTCCGCTGGGGAGAGGCTTTCGTGGATGATGCAGGGGTCGAACCTGCGACCCGCTGATTAAGAGTCAGCTGCTCTACCAACTGAGCTAATCATCCATTGTCGCTTGGACGGGGTCAATTATAGAAAAATCCCGCCATGTGGCAAGGGTTTTTACAGCCCTTGCCGAAAAAAAATTCTAAATTATCCCGCGTTGATTTTATCAAACAGTTCACTTAATTAAATGGACACATTCCTATATGAATGAAACAGTACAGAATGCAGCCGATTCCGCAGTAGCCCCGGCCCCCGCCGCGGCCCCTGTCGCCGAAGAAGCTGTGCAGCAACCGGCTATCGTTGCAAGCGAACCGGCTGCCAAGGTGAAGGGCAAGTTCGACGAACAGCTCGGGCTCATGCTCCCCTCCGACGCAGCCCAGGTCCAGGCGCAGCTTTCTATGCCGGGCATGAGCGATGACATGGTTTACAAGATCGTGGAAACCCACGGCGGCAACCATGCGGTTCTCTACAAGACATACGACCAGGCTGTTCTTGCCCGTGACGTGCGCGATTCCATCGAGAACGCCGCCGGCCACAAGGTGCTCCCCATCGCGAAGGCGAAGCTCGGGTCCACCTACTGCAAGGGCGAATACTCCACCGAACAGGGCTGCAAGGGCGAATCCGACACGTTCGGCATCGGTTCCCTGGTTGAATTCCAGGCCACCGGCCTCATAGTGGTGATGGTGGTGATTATCGGCCTCACGGTGCTCTGCTACCTCATGAACTTCATCATGGCGAAGCTCGGCCTCAACAAGATCAAGGCTCCGGCACCCGCGGTCAAGGCTGCTCCTGCTGCCGCCGCCGCTCCGAAGACGATCGCCCCGGCCCATTGCGACTGGGATCCGAACGCCAAGAGCGTCCACCCGGGCTTCACCAACAAG
>Ga0247609_10003229_pt1 | contig 16620 bp, 17 predicted proteins | sample 172DNAGHGlowgp2_FD_193487 | JGI IMG/M metagenome (GOLD analysis project Ga0247609, IMG submission 193487) | Sheep rumen microbial communities from Palmerston North, Manawatu-Wanganui, New Zealand - 1728 DNA GHGlow gp2 | ecosystem: Host-associated > Mammals > Digestive system > Stomach > Rumen ...
ACCTGCTTTTCTGCAGGCACGCTGATATCCGACACCTATCATTCCGATGCCGCCGGCCTCTTTTATGATAACGGGCTTTCTTGCTTCCGCTTCATTCATGCCGGCACCGAGAGTTATCACACCGTGAGAAGCGGCATTTTTAAGAGTTGCTTTGATGCCTTCTTCTTTCGCATCCATTATGTGGTTGTTGCAGATATTCCAGATATCGGCACCGATGCTTTGAAGGAAGTCTCCGACCTTCGGATCCATGCTGTGAACGAGTGACAAAGCGCCGGTCGTCGCATCAATCTGATTTCTTTCGTATAGTGGACCTTCGACATTTACAATCAAATGGTCGCCCGAGGATAAAAACGTGCGCACTTCATCGGAGAGAAGATTTTCATCCTCCCATCTTTTATCCATATATTTGTCAAATCCGATATCTCCGGTAAAAATCAAACTGGTTTTGCTCATATAGACCTCATAAAAGATTACATACTGGCTGCACGACAAGGACGAATGGTCTGTATATCAGACTCAAGAGAGATTTTTAATTCTCTTAAATCTATATCGTTTTGAATATCAAGAAAATATTTGTCGGATACTCCGAAATATTTTGCCAGACGAAGCGAGGTATCAGCTGTGATTTTCCTTCTTCCATGCAAAATATCCTGAATTCTGGATACAGGAACATGAATATCCTGAGCAAGTCTGTAAGCAGAAATACCCATGGGTTCCATGAATTCTTCAATTAATATTTCACCCATTGTCGGAGTGTTTTTAATCAATCCCATTATCAAAATCCTCGTATCTTCAGTTTATGATTATACACGGATAGCGTGTATATGTCAAACAGGTATATCAATATAAAATAAAAGACCGATCAAAAAAATCGGTCTTTACAGATTATTTCAATGAAATATAAAGTGATTCGGTTTCTTCCGCCGTATTTTCGCTTATGTAGTAAACTTTATCCGAAGTCTCGATTTTGATGTATTTTCCGGCCTGAGGGTTTAGGAATAGTTTGCAGCCGCCTTTGCCGTTAACGGCGAAAGTACCTTTTGCGACATTTTCCATTCCGGTTCCTGCGGTTCTTGTAGCCTTTAAGTCACTTAAGTTGCCGTACTCAACTGCGGTGATTTCGTCTTTGGCGATTTTATATTCATCCCAAAGATGATGGCATATTACGTAATCGTTGTTTTCGATAATCCTTATTGGGGTGACGGACATAAGACCTATCCAGATTAAAGAAACAAGTGAAATCACAATTGTCAGTACGCCAAAGCCCGAGATGATTTTTCCGACAGGATGAGCCATATTTATTGTCATTCCGACGCCGACTCTTTTATCGACGTTAAGATGCTTGTCGTTTGGATTGTAATAAAGCATTCCGAGAATCCAGTAGTCGTCGTCATCTTCCATTAGTTTGGCTTCTTCGGTAAGATATTTTCTGTTTAAAGCCAGCTTCTTGGCAGCGTAAATAAATGTAGCCGAAATAACAACCAGCATATATACAGCCAGCATGATGACAATCAGAAATTCCGAGTCTAAAAGAAGAGTGATGATTGTAACAGCTACGGAAAAAATGTTGTTAAACCAGGAAAGAATTATTATATAATCCGAAAAAATCTTTTTTCTGGAGCGGTTGTAATTGGCGTTTAAATCGCTGTTTTCGCTGATTACTTCGTTTCTGGAATTATCAATCATAAAAGCAATCGGCAAAAGAATTAAGTTTGTCGCAATAATCGAAGCGGTCATCGCGGTTAAGATATATGCGCCCTCAAAAGTTTTGAGATGAAAGATTAATCCCGCATCAATCAGCACCGCGAGAACAATTATCAAAACACCTGCAATGTTTGCCATAAAAAGCATGGGTTTATTCAGAGCGTGAATGTTTCCGGTATTTTTAAGATCCGCATAAAGAACCCGTTCGTCAACTATTCCGAGGCATTTTTTGTATTTTTTCATTTCGGAATTGCCGAGTGCGTACGGAACAAAAATTACGAAAATAGAAATATAAACAAATATCGTCCATACAATCATCTTAATCGTAAATCCGGGAACAAAGAGAAGCGGTATCGAGATTGCAATGATTCCGATTAAAATAGCAATTGCCTGTTTGTTGTGTGTATTTACGACAATATCAATAAACTCTTCGCTTTTGTCATTTTTAAATTCCTCGCGGTTGTTTACTCCGAAAATTCTTTTCTTTTTCCGCCAATTCCTGGGATACATCGTGATATAAAGCAGAATCACAGAAGGAACAAGGCATATAAACATTAAAAGGCCAAACATAAAACTCGTCATATTATTTACCCCACATTTCATCAATCAGTTTGTCAAAATCTTCTTTGGATATACCGGAAATCTTAGCCTCCGATACAATTCTTTTAAGCTCGTCCGAATTTTCGTTACTTAATTGTTTTGACTGGTTTATTTCCATACGGACTCTGGCGCCGTTTTTTCTGTCGGTTAAAATATAGCCTTCGGATTTTAATATCTGATAGGCTTTGCTGACCGTCATCGTATTGATGCCGATTTCCATGGACAGCGCCCTGACCGTGGGAAGCTGCTCCCCGGCCGAAAGTTCGCCCGAGGAGATTCCCATTACTATTTGATTTCTGATCTGCATATATATCGGAATGTCCGAATATTCGTTAATTCTAATAATCATTTAGATTTCTCGTTTCTTTTATGATTAATATTTATTATGCCTCTGTAACTTCTTCGCTCTTTGTACTTTTTTTCGTAAGGACGATGACAGCGATGATTATGGAAAGGATAAGTAAAGGTATTCCGCCGATAGCTCCGTTATAGAACGGTCCGAGTATCTGAAGTTTTCCGAAACGCTCAGCATTGTTGACATTTGTGAATAAACATACAAATGATCCGGCGTTTACAGCTCCGTGTAAAAGAGACGGATACCAGATACATTTTGATTTATCATATACAACTTCTTCCAACAAACCGAGTGCAACGGTAAAGACTGAAAATACGATAAGTCCGATATAGGGATGTCCGAAGTATTCGGTACCGTATTCGTATCCAACGAGGATAATTACCGGGAAATGGAAAGCACCCCAGATTAATCCGCCGATTATCCATGTCGGTACTTTGCCCATGCTCTTGTTAAGCTCGGGATAAAGGAATCCTCTCCAGCCGACCTCTTCGCCGAGTGCAAGGAACATATTAATTAAGGGTGCGTAAGATATGGCTTGAATTATTTGAATAAATGTTAAAAGATTTAATGATATGCCCACACTCTTAAGCTGTTGTTCAAGATTTAATCCCTCGGGAAGTGTACTCGCAATATAGGAGCCTGTCAAATCAAACATATCGGGGAAGATAAGGAAAAAGAGTGCTCCACCGAGTGCTGCGATAATTGCGGGTCCGAACCAGCAAAGCGGAATCAGCCATGCAACTTTTTTGAATCTTGGAATGAAATTGATGCCTTTAAAATTTCCTTTTGCAAAAAGAGCCCCGAAAAACGGCGTATACATTAATACCATGAGCAATACCGTAAAAAGTGTCTGCCCCATACCGCCGGGATTCTTAATTGCCAGAATTGAGGCAGCGATTTGAATTGCGTATGCGCTTACAAATACAAATATTAAGAATTTTATAACCTGTTTTTTATTCATACATTTCCTCCTGTGGTAAATGACACCGACCGAATGTTTTGTATTAGTTGTTGTAATACAAACTATACAACGACTCTTTTATGGTGTCAACATCTTTTTAAAAAAATTTTTTAAATTGTAAGAGGTGTATTATAATGGAACAAGAGCTCATAAAAGAAGCGTATATAAAAGAAAGGAAATACCATGTACTATCTCATTAAGGAAAAACTCGAAAAATCCACGAAAAATGAATTCAGAAAAGGAAAGAGCCAGTTTGTAGCCGTAATGACGCTCGAGGAGTGGAAAAATACAAAGGAAGATTTCGAAATGGGCATCGACCTTGATATCGACCCCAATGAAATATATTCCACCAAGGCAATTGTCAACTACGATTCGCTGACAGGTTGTTTCAGCATTCCCGACCGCGACGATTTCGAGAAATATTATGATTTTCTTTTTGCCCTCGACGAAAAGGGTATTGTTTTCATTGATGATCACGAGTATGTAAACGGTATTATAGACAGAATTCAGAAAACCAAAAAATGGAGATTTCCGAGCCTCGAGAGATTTTTATACGATTTTCTTGAAGAGATAGTCAGACATGACAGAGAGCTCATCGAAAAATACGAAAAAGAACTTACCGAAATGGAAGATCTTATTGCAAAAGACAGCGGCGAGGAAATTTCCGACAGAGCCAATGACATTCGAAGCGATATAAGAGATTTAAGAGTTCATTACGAACAGCTTCTCGATTTTTCGCAGGAACTCGAAGAGAACGAAAACAATTTCTTTACACATGAGAATTTAAGATATTTCAAACTTTTTACAAGCCGTATTGAAAGAATGCGTGACGAAACCATGGCGGTAAGCGACCATGCTCTTCAGATCAGAGATATCTACAAGGCCCATCTTGATATAAAGCAGAACCGAATTATGACGCTGCTTACCATCGTAACCACCATTTTCACACCGCTTACGGTTATCGCCGGCTGGTATGGAATGAACTTTAAATATATGCCGGAGTTAAATTCAAAACTCGGCTATCCCATTGTCATCATCGTCAGTCTTTTCATTGTTGTCGGAAGCCTGATTATATTTAAATTAAAAAAATGGCTGTAAAAAAATATTTTTTGTAACCTTTCGTCTCTTTCGTTTGTATTATGTGTGAAAGGCCTTAAAAAATTACTAAACAGGAGAACTCATGAGACCTGCATTAAACGAACTGGTCGGCAAGTACAAAAACAACCTCTATGCAGTCGCATTTAATATTTTAAAAAATCCCGACGATGCGGAGGATGTCGTTCAGGACACATTTGTACAGTACTTTTCGAACAAAAAAGAATTTGAGACGGAAGAACACGTAAAAGCATGGCTTATACGGGTGGCAATCAATAAAGCAAAAAATATAAACGCTTCATTCTGGAGAAAAAACAAAGTAACTCTGGATGAAACAATGGAAACACTGGCTTTCGAAACGGAAGATTCAAAAGAACTGTTTGAAACGGTAATGAAGCTTCCGGAAAAATATCGCATCGCCATTCACCTATTCTATTTCGAGGATTACACCGTCAGAGAGATTTCGGAGATTTTAAAAACATCCGAAAGCAATGTAAAAGTTAGATTATCGCGTGGAAGAAACCTTCTCAAGGAAACGTTAAAGGAGGGATGGGAAAATGACGAATAAAGAAAAATACAAACAGGCGTTTTCGGTACTTCATACCTCCGAAAATTTTTCACCGGAGGTAGAAATAATGGCAAAATTAAATAAAAAGAATAAAATCAGAGGAATTATCGCGGCAGCAGTGGCAGTACTTACGGTCGGAGGATTCGGCACAACAGCTTATGCAGCCAACTTAGGCAATATTCAGAGACAGATTCAGATATGGGTACATGGAGATCAGACCTCGGCTACCCTTGATGTCGATGAGACTCAGGGAACATATTCCGTAACATATACCACTGAAACAGGGGAAGAGCAGACCTTCAGCGGAGGCGGTATGACGATTGATGTTAACGGAAAAGAAAGACCCGTCAACGAAGCAGAGATAATGGAGCATATTGATGTTCCCGAGGTTGAGTACTTCTCTGACGGAAGCATCAAAGTATTTTATCACGCACAGGAAATCGACATTACCGACAAATTCGACAAAGACGACTTCTGTTTCGTTCAGGTTTCCGAAGGTGACAAGACATTTTTCATGACCATCTTAAAGAACGGCGGATACGGAATCGACACTACAAAGTACCCGAGCAAGAAAGATGTTAAACATTAAAAACCAAAATGTTAAAACGGCATTATCCCCTTAAACCGTGCCGACATAAAGATAAAGTGCATCCTGAAATGGGTGCACTTTTTTAATCGAAAGAGATATGTGTAAGTCCGGAATTGTACCGGAGTCTTCCAAACCGGCATGTGAGCGAGACGGGCTTTGACGCTGTCGGCCTTATTGATTTTACCCCCTCTTTAGTATAAAATTAAAAGGTGGGGAAATTAATAAATTAACCCATTTTACCGACAAAGTTAAAGCTTAAATTATGTTTGGGGGATTAAAAATGAAGAAAATCGTAGAGATGTACAAATGTCCGAACTGCAGCGGAAAACTTGAAGAAACGGACAATCCCGGAATAATGCGCTGTATGTTCTGCGGAACCGAATTTGGGGTTGAAGAAGTAGAGACTAAAGAAGAGGAAGTCGAGGAAACACTGCCCAAGCAGAAGATGGAGACCGAAGACGGATTCACCAAGTTCGAATGGTTTGACTACAGAACCAAGTTCAAAAAACTGATAAACGGACATGATTCCAAGGATGCATTAAGAACATTCGTCTACTGTACCAACGAACTCGGAAACAGCGAGGACATCATCAAATATATTAAAAGAGAACTGATTGACGAATCGGGACTTTACTGCAAGGAAAACAAGGAAGAGAAATTAATTGCCTTTTTAAACAGCAAATCGATGAAGGGGCAGATTAAACCCGACGATAATGTTATCTTTTATGCGAATACGGGTATTTTTTCAAGCGGAAAACACGGTTTTGTAATCACGGATAAAAAGATTGTATTCTCGGGCAGAAAACCCCGCGTCATAGAGTATTCCAATCTTCGCAAACTCGCGTTTGACACGGAGTCCGATTTTGTGGATGTCAGGTTAAACAGTTCGTATGACACATCCTTCGGTACCATCGACGGCTCGAAAAAAGCTCACGGTGCACTGGCTGCTTTAATCAGTGCCTTCGCTTTTGAAAACGACCCTAAAAGAGACAAGATCATCGTTACCAATTTTAATGATGACAATGATGACGAAGACTGAGTAAATAAATAAAAAGAATCATATAATCCCTGTCGGATAAACCCGGCAGGGATTTTTTAATCAGTGCCCGGCTCGCTTGCGTATTAATCAGTGCCCGGCTCGCTTGCGTGCCCGGCTCTGATTAAAATTCAAAAATATATATTGACATCAAAAAACAAAAGTGTATATAATGAATATACACAATATTACAGAGGAACTTTGCGCAAAGTTTCTCTGACGCGCGAAAAGGAAAACCATATGGATATTATTTTAAACAATGCTTCGGGTGTGCCGATTTACGAGCAGATTGAGGAGCAGATCAAAGGCCTTATGATGACGGGAGAATTGAAAGCGGGGGACGCCCTTCCTTCAATGAGACTCCTGGCAAAAGAATTGAAAATCAGTGTAATTACCACAAAACGTGCTTATGAGGATCTTGAACGCGACGGATACATTGAAACCATCGTCGGCAAGGGCAGCTTTGCCAAAGCCATGAACAGCGAGCTCATGAAAGAAACCATGCTCTTTGCGACGCAGGAGCTGATGGAAAAAGCCGTGGACAAAGCTCTCATGGGCAAAGTGTCTTTGGAAGAGATGCTCGAAATGCTTGAAATCATCTACGAAGAGAAAAAGAGCAATTAATCATAGGCAAAGAGTCTGTATATGAGTTCAAAATCTGAACTTTATCCGAAAAAAACAGAGGATATCAGTATGGAAGAAATCAAAAATGTTATAGAGCTAAAAAACGTAAGCAAGGATTACGGCGATTTTAAACTGGATAATGTCAGCTTTTCGGTGCCCGAAGGATCGGTTTGCGGTTTCATCGGACAAAACGGTGCAGGCAAAACCACAACTATAAATCTGATTCTTGACATTATTAAGAGAGATTCGGGCGAAATTAAAGTTTTTGGCGAAAATGTCAGTGAAAAAAGCGCCGCACTTCGCGAGAATATCGGTGTTGTGTTTGACGAAATGGGTTTTCATGAATTCATGACAGGCAAAGACATCAATATCATGATGAAGAATATTTACAAAAACTGGGACGAGGAGGCTTTCTTCGATTATCTTAAAAGATTTTCGCTTCCCGCGAAAAAGCCCTGCGGAAAATTTTCAAGGGGCATGCGTATGAAACTCCAGATAGCCGTGGCTTTATCACATCATGCCAAACTGCTTGTTATGGACGAACCGACCAGCGGTCTCGATCCGATTGTAAGAAATGAAATGATTAATATTTTCAGAGAGTTCGTGTTAAATGAGGATCATTCGATTCTTTTATCATCTCATATTACAGGCGATCTTGAAAAAATAGCGGATGAGATTGTATTTATCGACGGCGGTAAGATTCTTTTATCCGGCAATAAGGATGAAATACTTGAAAAACACGGAATTTTAAAATGTAAAAAGAGCGAACTTCCCATGGTAAGCGAATCGCTTATCGTGAGTTTTGAAGAAAGCAGTTTCGGAGCCGAAGTGTTAATTAATGACAGACATGCGGCAGCAAGACTTTATCCCGAGATGGTAATAGAACCGGCACCCCTGGAGCAGATTATGATTTTCTACGTTAACAGGGGGTAGGACCATGAAAGGTTTGATTATAAAAGACATTTTTTGTCTTCGAAAACAATTAAAGACTTTCACCTTTGTTTTAATCGGCGTATTTGTTCTGGCATTAATGTATGTTTTAAGCGCACGTTTCGGCAATATCGCAAAAGCCGGCGCAGACATGCTTATGGATAATGATTTGACGACGGTTGACGTGAAAAACATAGGATCCTTTGTGCTTGTTCTTTTTATGATTATTCCCATGTCGGCAGTTTTGGACATGACGATTATTTTCAATGCGGACGGCGAGGCAGGTTTTAACAGAATCGCGGGAGCACTTCCTTTATCGATTCACAAAAGACTGTTTGCGAGATTTCTGACAATTTATGCGCTTTTCGGAATCGGTATAGCCGTTGATACCGTTCTTGCCATCATTATATCTTCACTGACCGATATGATGACTTTCGGCGAATTAATGGGAGTGATTGTTTCGGCAGCGGCGATTTTTTCCATATACGGAGCGCTTATTATCTTTTTTAATATTTTGCTCGGATACGGAAAGGATCAGTATTGTCAGCTGTTTGCAATTTTTACAACCGTTCTGGCGGCAGCTCTTTTAAATATCGGACATCTGATTAAAATATGGAAAGTTATATTCCTTGAGCAGGAAATTGATTTAAATGTTTGGGGCTGGCTTGATTATTTAAAGACCAAAGCCTGGATTGTTGTAATCGCAGCAATTCTGGTATCTGCAGCCTCTTACGGCCTCTCGTTATATATTGCCGACAGAAAGAGAGGTGTTATCTGATGGGTGGACTTTTATACAAAGATTTTGTTTCGATAAAAGGTAAAAGAGTTTCGATAGCAATTATTATCATAGTACTGCTGTTTTTGTTATTCCGAGTAATTTTCCCGGGAAATGAGTATAACGAAGTATTTTCAGCCATGACTGAAACGGGAGAAATGATCAATATTGTCGATACATTTTTCGAGATGAGTTTGCCTGTATTCTTATATACTTTTATTATGCTGGTAAGTTTGTCTTTCAACAAAACAATCAGTTATGATGAAAAAAACAAAATTCGCTCATACCTTTTTTCTCTCCCGGTTGATAAGAAAAAATATGTGGCTTCAAAATATGTTTTTGTCGGAATCCTTACATATGCCTATTTGTCGGTATATATGATTCTTAATGTAATATCGGCCGCTTTTTTAGGTGAGATCGAAACAGTAACCAATTTATCGAATCTGTGTATGGCACTCGCAATACCCGGCATGAGTTTAGCCCTTTTGATGAATGCGGTGGATATACCTGTAAACCTTCTTTTCGGAAGAGCAAAAGCCGTGACTATACAGACATCATTCTGGTTAATAGTCGGATTTGCTGTCGTTGCGCTTTTCCTTTTCGGCGATTTAACCGTATTAGACAGGTGGGATTTGGCAAAATTGGTTGAATGGGTGAATGCGCATGCATTTGAAGCAACTCTGGTTTCTGTTTTATCGCCTGTGATATCACTTTTGCTATTCTATGTTTCATACAGAATAACCGCTTTCTTTTATGAGAGAAAGGAGGGTATCGATGAATAAAACCGAATTAAAAAGACTCCTCATATACCTTGCATTTTCATTTGGCACAGCATATGCGTGGTTTTTTGTTACCAATATGAAATTTGTTAAATGGCAGGATCTTTCCAATCCCATGCAGAGTTTCATCGCACTCGGAATGCTGGCTCCGCTTATCGCTCATATTCTGACAAGATTTGTTACAAAAGAAGGCTTTAAGCTTTATGGAAAAGATTCCATGATGTTTGGAATTTCCTTCAAAGATAAAAAGTGGATTTTCTATCTGCTTGCAATACTGCTTCCCTGGATATACCTCGAACTAAGCAATGCTCTGACTATTCTTTTTTTCAGGGAATTGTACGATCCCGAATATTATGTATCTCTGGAGATAGATAAAAGAATTCTTAATATATTTCCGTTAGTAGCGATAGTGTCGGGAGTTTTCGGATCCTTCGCGGCATTCGGAGAGGAAGCCGGCTGGAGAGGCTATATGATGCCAAAGCTTTTAAAACTTTTTGGTGCGGATGAAGATACTTCACTTACCAAAGGAAAAAAACTTCGCGCTACAATTCTTGCCTGCATAACCGGCGGAATCATCTGGGGCTTATGGCATGCGCCCTTAACTTGTATCGGTCATAATTTCGGAACCGACTATCCCGGATTTCCTTTTGTGGGAATTGCAAGAATGTGCCTTTTCTGCACTTTGATGGGAATAATGCTTACTTTTGTTACCGTTAAAAGCGGTTCCGTCTGGCCCGCAGCAATAATGCATGCGGTTAATAATGCGGGACCGAGCATACTTAACGGATACATCAATCCCGAGAGGGCAAATATTTGGATTACCAAGTATTTCAGCGGTATCTGGCAAATGGTTGTAATGTTAATACTGGCAATAATCTGCCTCGCGCTTCTTATATCCGATAAATCCAAAGTTCCTTTAAAAGAATGCATCGAAAACTGAATATTGGAAAATATGCTTTCTTAAAATAATTCGGAAATGACAACAGGTTTATGATAAAATAAAAGAAGGCAAATAAATTTAAATTTGCCTCTCCTTAACGGGAGAGGCGTTTTTATAATATGGTGATAATACAGTTCATAAAAGATAATATAATATGTGATATTTTCCTTATCCTCGCGCTCCTTTCATGGGGCATTACCATAGGCGCTGCCGTTTCAAGCAAAAGAACCGGACATTACGTCTCGGGCATTCCCGCAGTGGGAGGCATCTGTGTAATCATCGGATTTCTGACTTCTTCGGTTAAGTGGCTTGCGGTTTTAGGTCTTCTTGATCCGGCACTTCTCTATTTAATCTTCGCGGTGATTCCGGGAATCATAAAGGCTGAAAATTCTGTCAAAAAATGGGAGCCCGCGGAAGAATTCGAGGGCTGTCCCGTGGCTGATTATACAAAATACAATAAAAGCTATGAGGATATTCATATATCTTTGGAAAATAACGCCCATAGGATAAGTCATGTTAACCGGTACATTATTGTTTCAAAAGACGGTAAATATGAACTTTTAAAAGTTGAACTGACCGACCGCATAATTGAGTGCATTGAGTCGGACAGTGTGGAAGAATGCAGGAAAAAAGCATCCGCGAAAGCAAAGTGGTGTAAGGAAAATAAAGAATAATAAAGAGACAGGCTATGAGAACAGACAAAAAATCAATAGAAGCATTTAAAAATGACATACTGATTAATCATTGGCCGGTCTACGGCGTTGAAATCTACGAGGACGGTAATTTGGCATATTCCTTTGGCGATACAAAGGAAAACATCCATCCGATTTACTCCTGCACGAAGAGTATTCTGGCGATTGCCGTCGGAATTGCGCTTGACAGGAATCTCATAGATATAAGCAAAGATATCCTTTATTACATTCCCGAAAAATACACGTTAGGTCTTTCAAAAGAAATGAAAGAAAAATGGAAAAAGCTGTCTCTTTACCGTTTAATGACAATGTCGGTTCCGGGATTTCCTTTCAGAGCGCCGGATGACAATTACATGGACTTTTCTTTTAGCATAAAAGACTTTAAACCCGATGATAATTCCTTTGATTATAGCAATGTTCCTGCGTATCTTGTCGGAGTTGCATTAACCGAAGCCATCGGCGAAGATGCCTGGGAGTTTATTAAACGGAACATCCTCGATCCGCTGGAAATCACGGACGCCACATACAGCCGCTGTTCGAAAGGCTACTTTTACGGTGCCTCGGGCATGGAAATGTCGGTCAATGATTTAAGCAAAATCGGACTTCTTTTATATAACGGCGGTACATATAACGGAAAGCGAATCGTTTCCGAAGAATATGTAAAAAAAGCGACATCCGTTCTTCAGATGAATCACGAAGGCGGGTACGGCTTTTATATATGGAAATTTCATGACGGCTTCAGCATAAACGGAAAATTCAAGCAGAAATGTTATATTCTGCCGAAACGCAAGCTGATAATTACGTATCTGGCAGACATTGAGGACGGTTCAAATGTATTGCGCGAGAGTATGGAAAAGCATATTCTCGGATTATGAAAAAGGTGAGAAAATATGGCTTCAGACGGAAAAATCATCGTAAAAGGGTTTGACTGGGGACCCGCGGCAACAAAGGTTGTTATTAAGGTTGGAACGGATTTTGACAAGACCCGGAATTTGGATACGTCTTTATTTCGCGTAAAGGAAGAGCGAAAGAACGAAAAGGATACTTTAAACTCTGAAAGAACCGTAACCGATGCATATTATTCGGATGAGTACGGAAACCGCACGGAAAATAACGGCGGATTTATTTCCCTTGAACTTGGATTCTCGCCCGACGAAGGCTCTCCGATGTTTTATGATTTCGCGACAGGCTTTAACAAATGGTTTGATTATAAACTGACAGTTAAAACCGAGGGTGCAAAGGAAACAGTTTTAAATAATGAAGACTTTTATTTTCCCGAGGTAAAAAATGTCGATTTATCCGGACATTTCACGGGTTCTGAAGGACACAGTTTAACCTATGCTTCTTTTAAACCCAAGAATGCTTCCGCCGAAAATCTCCGTCCGCTTATAATATGGCTGCACGGAATGGGCGAAGGTGGAACGGATCCGCTTATAACACTTTACGGTAACAAGGTCACACCGCTTTTTGGCGAAGAGTTTCAGAGAATAATGGACGGCGCATACGTGCTGACACCTCAGACTCCGACCTTCTGGCTTCAGTACAAAGAAGGGGAGCAGGCTTCCTGGGCAAAAAACAAAGGACAGGATTCGATTTATCTGAAAGATTTAAAAGAACTTATCGACAAATTCGCGGATGAAAATTTTGTCGATAAGAATCGAATCATCGTCGGCGGCTGCTCAAACGGCGGATTCATGACGATGGACCTTATCTTAAATTACCCCGATTACTTTGCGGCGGCTTACCCTGTTTGCGAAGCTTTTTATCCGAGGAAACTTAAAAAAGAAAGACTTCTTCCTCTAAAAGATATGCCAATCTGGTTTGTATATGCGAAGAATGATTTTACGGTTCTCCCCATAAAATACGAAAAACCTCTTTTAAGAATGTTTAAAAAGATCGGGGCAAAGAATATAATTGTCAGCGAATTTGCGGATGTTCACGATACTTCGGGAAAGTATGAAAAGGACGGAAAACCATATCAGTATTTCGGACATTTTTCGTGGATTTACTTTTTTAATAATGAATGTATCGAAAACGGCGTCTCAATTTGGAAATGGATGTCGGAAGTATCAAAGTAAAGCACCTGAAAAACAAGAAAAAATTAAAAAAAATTTCTTGACAACACAAAAAAAAGAAATTATTATGATTTCACATACGAAAAAATGCGATGAAGGAATTATGCGTCGTTTGGAAGTTTCAGAGAGCCGGTGGTTGCTGTGAACCGGTACGAAAGAACGAAGTGCAGTCTCACTCCCGAGCAGAACCCTCGAACATTAAGTAAAGGGCTCCGGCAAGCTCCGTTATCAAGGCTGAAGATATGATAGTATCTTACTGAGTGACTTATTTAAGTAATATGGGTGGTACCGCGGAAGAAATTTCGTCCCAGAGATTAGAGATTCTAATTTCTGGGACTTTTTATTTTAGAAAGGAAATAAACATGAACAAGATTTTCATTGCCGATTCAACAATCGCTCAAAGTTGCATTAACAATGCATTTTCCATGAGCTTCAAGGAAAAAATGGAAGTTGCGAAAAGACTTGAAAAGATCAAAGTAAATGCGATCGAAATGCCCAAGGCTGTCGAAAAGACAGACGCACTGCTTATCAAATCACTGTCTGCCATGATTAAGGAAAGCACACTTTCGGTTGCAGCATCTCCCGACAAAGCAGAGATTGATGCCGCAGCGGATGCGATTAAGAATTCAAAGAATGCAAGAATAAGAATTCTTGTTCCCACATCTCCCGTTCAGATGGAATATATTTTAAAAGCAAAACCCAAGGCAGTTCTTGAGAAAGTTCCCGAGATGGTAGCTTACGCAAAGACACTTTGCGACGAAATCGAAGTATCTTTTATCGATACTTCCAGAAGCGAAAAAGAATTTGTCGCAAAATTATCCCAGGGCGTAATCGCGTCGGGCGCAACCATTCTGGATTTCTGCGATACCGCAGGAACATGGCTTCCCGAGGAGACCGCGGAATTCATAAAATACATAAAAGAAAATGTCCGCGGAATCGAAAATGTAACAATTTCCGTTGCCTGCTCCGATGAAATCAGACTCGGCAACGCAAACTCCGTGGCTGCAATCAAGGCAGGAGCAACACAGGTTAAGACAACTCTTGTGGGCAAGGCAGCTCCCAAGATCGGACACTTTGTAAATCTTATTTCCGAAAAGGGCGAAGCAATCGGTGTAAACATCGATATCCCCAGAGCAGAATTCAACAAGACTCTTCGTCAGATGACCTGGATTGAAGGCGAGAATCAGGGCATCAAGATTACCTTCGAAGAAGAGGAAAAAGAAAAGGTTGATGACTTAAATCTCGACGAGACCGCAGATATTTCCAAGGTTATCAAGGCTATCAAAAAACTCGGATACGATTTGTCCGATGATGACAATGCCAAAGTATACAAAGAATTCAAGAGAGTTTCCGAGAAAAAGAAAATCGGAACCAAGGAAATGGAAGCAATCATTGCAACAGCAGCGCTTCAGGTTCCCGCAACTTATCAGCTCGTTGACTTTGTAATCAATTCCGGAAACATCATCACACCCACAGCCTGCATTACTCTTGAAAAAGAAGGCAATGCGCTCAAGGGCTTAAGCTCGGGAGATGGTCCCATCGCGGCAGCATTCCTTGCAGTTGAAATGGTAGTCGGACATCATTACGAACTCGATGATTTCCAGATTCAGTCAGTAACGGAAGGAAGCGAGGCGGTAGGAACAGCACTTGTAAAACTTCGTTCAAACGGAAAGCTTTACTCAGGCAACGGTATTTCAACCGATATTATCGGTGCAAGTATCAGAGCTTATCTTAACGCAATTAACAAGATTGTATATGAAGAGAAACAGGAAAAGAAACCTGATTAATATATTTTAGGATTGATTAACAGAGAGGATTATACAAATGAGATTAGCGTTTTCAACTAACGGATGGGATGATTTTGACTGGTCGGATTTTTATGTGACCGCAAAAGATCTTCAGTTCTCGGGTATCGAAATTCATGATATCAAAAGAGAAGTTTTTTCCGGAAAGAACAGACCTTTCAACAACGAAAATATTGTTGAAACAGCCAGAAAAATAGCTCAGATGAGTCTTGAGATTCCTGCAATCGATGCTGTCTGCAATATTGCAGACCCTGACAAAATTCAGGAAAACATCGAAGATATCAGAGAATATATAAGAATTGCCAAGATTTTAAAATGTCCCGCAATCAGACTTCGTGCGGGAAAAAGCAACGATGACACCAATACATCGGACGATCCCGTTATCGAATGTATCAAGGCTACCTACAGAGAAGCAGACAATAACGGTGTTTCTCTTTTAATAGAAACTGTAGGACCTTATGCAAATACCGAGAGACTTCGCAATGTCTTAAACGTTTTCGCAAGAGATAATGTAGCAGCCTGCTGGGATATTCATCATACCGTAAGATACGGCAACGAGACAGCAGAGCAGTCGATCCAGAACCTCGGTGCATACGTACTTCACGTTCACATCAAGGATTCCGATGTCGTTGACGGCAAGATTGAGTACAGACTCATGGGAGAAGGTTCGCTTCCCATTGATGATCTGATGGGCGCTCTTCGTTCAATCAATTACGATCATTATGTTTCATTTGAATGGATTCCCGCATGGCTTGAAGAATTATCAGACCCCGGAATCGTATTCCCTCATTTTATAAACTTCATGTCACAGTATGAGCAGGAAGCCAAGGTTGTCGGAAAGACACTTTATTCAAACAAGGCCGGCACAGGTAAGTTCATCTGGAAAAAAGAAGAGATTATCGACAAGACATTCCCTCAGGTACTTGATCGCATGGTAGAAGAATTCCCCGATCAGTATGCATTCAGATATACAACACTCGATTATACAAGAACATATTCCGAATTCAGGGATGATGTGGATGAGTTTGCAAAGTCCTTAATCGCACTTGGCGTAAAGCAGGGAACACATGTGGCAATCTGGGCAACCAATGT
>Ga0247609_10003231_pt1 | contig 16611 bp, 12 predicted proteins | sample 172DNAGHGlowgp2_FD_193487 | JGI IMG/M metagenome (GOLD analysis project Ga0247609, IMG submission 193487) | Sheep rumen microbial communities from Palmerston North, Manawatu-Wanganui, New Zealand - 1728 DNA GHGlow gp2 | ecosystem: Host-associated > Mammals > Digestive system > Stomach > Rumen ...
ATCAGCTTTGTCTTTAATTTCTTCTTTAACTTCTTTAACTGTTTTACCAATTTTAGTTTCTGTTTTAACTGGAACTGCTTCTTTTAGATTTAAAGATGTAATAGGAACAATAGATGCCATAAAGTATGGTTCTTTTTTTTTGTTATCTACTTTTAAAGTTAAGTCTGGCTTTTTATCGTTATCTATATCAAGTTCAATAACATTATCTTTTTTAGGTATTTCTTTTTTTACTTCTTTAACTTGTTTTGTTTCCTTAACTTCTTTTTTAGGAGGTAGAATAGGAGTAAGTTTATTTTGCTCTTTAACTACTTCTGTAACAATAGTCATTAATTCTTTATTATTTTGAGGTTTATTTTTTTCTATTTCATGATTAATTTTAGGAATAACTTTTTCTTTAAAATCTTTTATTACTTCTTCAGTATGTTTATCAGCTTTTTTAATTTTAAAATCTATTTTTTTATATTCTTCTATTTCTTCAATAGCTTGTTCTATTAATTCTTCAATTAGTTTTTTGGTAATAATAAATCTTTTAGTACCAATTGTTTTATTCTTTAAAATATCTATTTTAGATATAGGTAATTCTAGAATAATATCATTTGGTGCTTCTTCATCACTATCATTATGAGGATTAGATAGCACTGATTCATCATCTGGCATAGCAATATTATCAGTAATTTGATTAGTAGTTTCTTTTTTGGTATTAATTATTTCTTCTTTGTTTATAGTTTCTTTATTTCCTTCTTTTTTATCTATATGGAATAGATGATGGAAGAAAGAAACTATAACTGCAAATAGTTTTAAAAAGAAAGCTTTGATTTGTTCTAATAGGCTTGCTTTGTTATTCATATAAATCACCTTAATTATTTTATCATATTTTATAACAAAAAAAATAGGAGTTGTCCCCCTGAGAACAACTCCAAAAAGAATAAAAAGGGGTTGGCTAGTGTGATACTAGCACCAATTCGCCTTTAAGTGAATTGGTACTTCATACTTTAATGTCTAAAGGGGTTTTTGTCAACAAAAATATTCAAAAAAATGAAAAAAAAATGAAAAAATTTTGTTTTTTTTAAATCGCCATAATTACCCTTAATTATGGGCAATTTTGGCTATAAAGAAAAATTATAACTAACTTATATTTTGGATATAATGATATAATGAATATGGGTGAATTATATGGATATAAGTGGTATTAAAGGAATAGGTACTAAAACATATGAATTATTACATAAGATGGATATATATACTACAGAAGACTTAATATCATATTATCCATATAGATATAATATTATAAAGATAGTACCTTTAGTTGAAGCAGCTGATGGAGAAACAGTTACTATAAAAGGTAAAGTAGATACAGAACCTAGAGTTAGTTATATAAATAAGAAATTAAATAGAATGACATTTAAAGTTTTAACAGATAATTTTTTAATAAATGTAACTATATTTAATAGGGCTTTCTATAAACAACATTTACATGTTGGTAGAATGATTAATTTAATAGGCAAGTATGAGAGAAAGAATAATACTTTTACAGCTAGTGATATTAAGTTTGAAATAATAAGTGGAACTAAGGTTGAACCAGTATATCATTTAGTTAATGGTTTAAAGAGTAAAAACTTAAATAAGATTATCATGGAAAGTTTTAAATATGAAAATGATGTTAAAGATTATATACCTGATTTTATTGTGGATAAATATAATTTTATTAACAAGTTAGAATCTTTAAAAGAATTACATAATCCAATTAATAGTGATTTATATAAAAAAGCTAAAGTAAGATTAATATATGAAGAATTTTTTCAATTTATGTTTAAGATAAATTATTTAAAATATAAATACAGTTTAAATAATGAAGGATTAGAAAGACATGTTAATTATGAAGATGTATTATCTTTTATAGATAAATTACCTTTTGAGTTAACTGTTGATCAGAAAAAATCAGTTGATGACATATATAAAGATTTAACAGAACCCCATAGAATGAATAGATTAGTTCTAGGAGATGTTGGTAGTGGTAAAACAGTAGTAGCTGAAATAGCTATGTATATTAATTATTTAAGTGGTTATCAAAGTGCAATGATGGCTCCAACAGAAATACTTGCTAGACAGCATTATGATGGTATTAGTAAAATGTTTAATGGTACTGATATTAAAGTAGGACTACTTGTTGGTAGTATGAAGAAAAGTGAGAAGAATAAAGTATATAAAGATTTAATAGAAGGTAAGATACATATATTAATAGGAACACATGCTGTTATATCAGAAAATGTTGAATTTAATAACTTAGGTTTAGTAATAACAGATGAACAACATAGATTTGGTGTTAATCAAAGAAGTAATTTACAGAATAAAGGAATTATGTGTGATGTACTTTATTTAAGTGCAACACCTATACCTAGAACATATGCTTTAACATTATATGGAGATATGGATACATCTATAATAAAGACTAAACCTAGTGGTAGAAAAGATATTATTACTAAAGTGTTTAAAATGAATGAATTAAAAGATGTCTTATATAAGATGTTAGAAGAAATAAAAAATGGACATCAAGTATATGTAGTAGCTCCATTAATTGAAGATGAAGATGGAGAAAGTAATTTAAATGATGTAGTTAAGTTAAAAGATAAGTTTGATACAGCATTTAATAATAAGATCAGTGTTGAAATATTACATGGTAAGATGAAAAATACTGATAAAGATAATATTATGGAATCATTTAAAAATGGTGATATTCAAGTATTAATAAGTACAACAGTTATTGAAGTTGGTGTAGATGTTAAAAATAGTACTATGATGGTAATATTTAATGCTGAAAGATTTGGTTTAGCAACATTGCATCAGTTACGAGGTAGAGTAGGTCGTAATGATTTACAATCTTATTGTTATTTACTAAGTGATTTAGATACACCTAGATTACATGTAATGGAAGAAAGTAATGATGGATTCTATATTTCTGAACAAGATTTTAAATTACGTGGTGGTGGAGACTTATTTGGTACTAGACAATCAGGTGATATGGTCTTTAGATTAGGTGATATTACTAGAGATTTTAAAGTATTAGTACAATGTAAGGAAGATTCATTATCTTTCTTAGAGAATAATATAGATAATAAGTTTAAAGACTATCCTAATTATAAAGAAATATTGGAAAAGTTAGAATTTATAGATTAAAGTCAAATCCAAGGAGAATTTGACTTTTTATATATTCATGAATATAATAATGCACATAGAAAGAGAGAGAATTTTTTTTATGGAACCAATAAAAGGTGAGGAACACCCGGTTAAAGAAGTTTCCGTATTAGAACAAGTAATTATGGAAAGGGATATTAAATATCGTACTTTCGAAAATATGGTAGAACATGATGATGAATTTAACATTGCTATGGTTACAATGGATGATAAATTTATTATTGAGTTATATGATTACTTGGTAAAACAAGAAAAGAAACATAGTTTTATGGCAGATACTAATGAAGTTGATCCAAGATTAGAACGTATTAAAAGTATGTTGCTAAGACTTGAAGATATAGCTGTTGTTCAAGAACATATGGTTGAAAAATCATTAACTCCAGAAGATGTTGCACAAATTAATGAAATTGTAGCAAAAGTATCTGAAAGACAAAAGTTAAGAAAAATGGGACCTGTTCAAAAACTTGTTTATAATTTAAGTAAAAAAAGAAAAACAAAATAAGAAAGTAGTGTTACTACTTTTTTTTGTTTTAGTAAAGTAAGATTGTAAATTGTTATTAGATTTACATGTAATTAAAAATTATTTATTTAAATTTAAAAAACTCAATTGACATTAGTTTTAAAATAATATATCATTTAATTAGCATGATAGATGTCATGCTGATTACTTTCATGATTGAAATGAAAGTGGATCAACCAAAACCCCCTGAAGGACCTCGAAAGAGGTCCACTTTTTTGCAATAAAAAAGACACTATTGTGTCTTTTTTTGTTAGAATCTTTTTCCGTTATTTGGAGTTTCTTCGAATTCACTAAGTTTTTGAAATAATTCGTTACCTCTACGATAGAAGTTAATTATGATGCTTTTTAACATACCATAAGAAGCACCTGAATGACCTTGGCTTTCTATTTGTTTTGATATTTCTTCAATAGGTGTGTTGTTTTCGTATGCTTCCATTACTTGTAAAGCACATTCAACTTCCATTCCGTTATATAAGTCATTTATACGAATATCAATACATCTTTCCCATTCTGACCAAAGAGCTTCATCAATTAGTTTTCTACCTCTTTTAATCCATTCTGGTTTTTTAGCTTTGTTTCTTTCCTTTTCTTCTTCTTGTTCTTTTCTCCATTTTTCTATGGATTCTCTTTTTCTTCTTAAGAATTCTTGATAAGTATATCCAGTAACTTCTAAGTAAGCACTATCTAATGTTACATTTCTTGAGTATAGTTTGTGTTTATTGAAATCACAATAAACATCAATTCCTATTTCTTTGTATTTTAATAGCTCTCTAACAACATCCTCCAAATTACCATAGATTTCTATTTTCATCATTTTATTATTCCCCCTTATTTAATCATAAAAGTCATAATAGATGAAAAAAAGACTTTTATGATTTTTAAATTCATAAAAGTCTCGCTCATTTAAGTTTAATTCGGTTTCCGTGTTGACGAAATTAAACCATCTTTCGATGAGAACTACTCCCTCTTAAGTGAGTCGTATTATAGCTTAAAATAGTTATTTAGTCAAATTTTGCTTATTATTGTCGATTAAATCTTCTAATGTTTCATTATTTTCTAAAGCTTTAATAAGCAATTCTATTTGTTCTTCTTTTTCTTTTTTTTCGAAAGTACTAGGTAATTCTATACATTTCATTTGTTTTTTATATTTTTCTATCAATATAGAAAGTAATAGTAAATCTTTCATTAAACTGCCTTCTTTCTAGAACCATCATCAGGTACATAATCTGGTATTCTGTCTGAGTTATGATCGTTCATTATATATTCATAAAATTCTTCACCAACTAATTCTCTAATTAAATTTAAAAAGTTTGTTTTTCCGTGTATTAATAGTGAGTTTATGTTGGCATATATTTCACACATAGGGAGGTCTGGTTCTCTACTAAAATATGAACTATCATGGCCATATCCTATACTAACTATATTTCCGTTATTAAGGGTTATATCATATCCTCCAAATATGCTTGAAATTATATCTAGGAAACTTGTTTCATGCATGTTGTGTTGTGCTCTGTCAACTAAGTTATATTTAGCTAAGTCATAGAGTGTTTTGGCTATTTCTCTAGTATCAAGCATTCCGTTTTGTAAATCATCTTTTATATCATTTACAAGGTCATCTGGCATGTTATAATCTATAAATAGTTGTTCTAGAGTTCCGTTGTTGATTGAATCTATAATATAGCTTTCAAAATAATCTAGTGCTTTATCATATGAGCCATGTGTTTTTATCATTTGTTTATCAAAGGCTTTTTCAATTTGCTCTCCTTTTTTTTCTACGATTTTAGCAATTTTTTTGATAATTGAAATAGCACTAGGATGGTTTAAAAAGTGTTCTCTTGCTTTTGCAAATAATTCTCTGTTTTGTCTTGTTTTATCTCTGTGGCTATAGTGTGCATCTATAGCATGTCCGAATTCATGAAATGTTACGACACTTGTACAACAAATATCATCAAGAAATATTCCATCTAAACTAGGATCATAGTATCCAGAATCTCTTGCTGTTTGGATGCTTAAACCATTAATAATTAAATTTACCATTTTTCTTAGATTATCTATGGTATGTTCTTTACTTCCGTGTTCATAGCAATCTTTCATAAAATCAAGAACTTCATTTAATCTATCTAGATCAGGAAAACTAGTGAAATTTTTTAAAAATGTTAATAGGGAAGTAAATTCGTAATCATGGTTTGTTCCATTTATTAAATCTACTATAAAGGCTTCAGCTAATGGCTTTGTTTCTTCTTTACTTAATGCAAATTGTAGATAATGTATACAACTATCAGTTCTAAAAATATCTAATCTTCCATCAACAAATATTAATTCACCATTACTAAAACTTATTCTATCTATGACTAATTCATAAAGCTTTGAATATAAAGAAAGATTGTTTTCATGTAAGAATGATAATATTTTGCCTAGATTTTTAGTTGATTCATCGCTAGAGTTAAGCAGGTTTTGTACAAGGTTATTTTTTAAAATTATTTTATCTTCTTCAGTTGATGAATTAATATTAATAAATCTATTTTTGATATCGTTTTGAGAGTCTGGTATTATGTATTTCTGATCAATTTTTTCTTTTTTTAATTTTGCATCTATGTCTTCAATATACTTTTTAACAATGTGTGTAATCTCTTCATCAGTTATGGTTGAAAAATCGTAATTTTTGTTTTTAGTAGCATTGCTAATGATAAAATCGATATTGGTAAAATATTTATTATCATCCATAGTATCACTGCCTATTCTAATTCTATTGTAACTAAATTTTTTGCTATTTACAATTAATGTGTAAACGGTTTTGAAATTAAGTGTAAATAAAAAGAACTATTTGAATAGTTCTTTAATATTGTTAATTACAATGTCTGTCATAATATCATAGTTCATATCATGATGTTTATGGTATGTTACTTCATGACATAGATTATCTATCATACCAATCATTATATGAACTCTTTCATCTAAATGTTCATTATTAAAACCATTATCTAATAAATTCTTTTTTATCTTACTAGAAGTTTCTAATTCTTTAGTATAGTAATAGTTTGCAACGTCTGGATCTGAATGAATCATAGATGTTATTTCTTCATGAGCTATTTTAGATATTTTATGTTCTTTAATATGATCTTTAATCATAGTACGTAATGATTCTTCAAAGTTATTCTTATTAATATTTGTCTTAATGGTAGGGAAGAAGAGATCTTCTCCATATTTATTTAATGCTTCCATTAGAATATCATGTTTATCTTTAAAGTATTGGTAGATGATACCTGTAGATACACCGGCTTTTTTAGCTATTTCGGCAGTATTGGTATTGTAATAACCATTTTCACATATTAGTTCAAATCCTGCTTCTATTATTTTATCTTTCTTTTCAATAGCTCTTTTTTGTTTTGGAACTCTTATTTGTTCATCCATAGATATCACTTCCTTAGAGATATTATAGCACATTTCAAAAAATATGAAATAAAATTCACATTTCATTGACTTTATGCATTAATGAGTAATATAATGAAAATATGAAAGAAGTTTCATATTTAAGGAGGATATGTATGAAAGAAAGAACTTGTATGGCTGACGAATTAAAGTTAGGCGATAGGGCAAAAGTAATTGAACTCGATGTATCCAACAAAGAAGTGCGAAGACATTTATTAGATATGGGTATTACTAGAGGAGTGGAAATACTCATAAAGAAAAAAGCTCCAATGGGAGATCCAATTGATATTAGTTTAAGAGATTATGAACTATGCATTAGTAAGAAGGATTTGGCTAATATCAAGGTGGAGGTGATTTAGATGAGGATAGCTTTAGTAGGTAATCAAAATAGTGGTAAGACAACGTTATTTAATCTATTAACTGGCATGCATGCTAAGATAGGTAATTGGCCTGGTGTTACTATTGAAAAGAAAACAGGAAAGATTAAAAATACTAAACATGAAATAACAGATTTACCTGGTATATATTCATTAAGTCCATATTCTATTGAAGAAGATATTTCTAGAAAGTTTGTCTTTGATGATAGACCAGATATTATTATTAATATAGTAGATAGTACTCAGTTAGAGAGAAGTTTATATTTAACTACACAATTATTGGAATTGGATTCACATGTTATTGTAGCTTTAAATATGGCTGATATATTAGAAAAACGTGGTATTGAAATAGATGTTAAAGAGTTATCTAAAAGGTTAGGTACTCCAGTAGTAAAGATATCAGCTTTAAAAGAAACTGGTATTGATGAATTAATAGATGAAATTAATAATAAAAGTAAAACTAAAGATATAAAGACATATGATAAAGATATAGAAAATGCTATATCTTTAATAGAGGAAGAGCTTCCTAAAAAGGAAATACATAAGAGATTTATATCAGTTAAGTTATTAGAAGAAGATGAAAGATTTAAAGATTTAGATAATAAGAATATTGTTAAGATAAGAGAACAATTATCTAAATCATATGATGTAGATTTAGAAGAAGTTATTGCAACTGAAAGATATGATTTTATATCTAGAATTAAGAAAGAGGTTGCTAAAGAAAAGAAGGGTATTACTTTAACTGATAAGTTAGATAAGATATTTTTAAATAAGTGGTTAGCTTTTCCAATATTTGTAGTAATAATGTTCTTAGTATATTTCTTATCAGTAGGTGTAGTAGGATCATTTACTGTTGATTTAATAGCAGGATGGTTTGAAGCCTTAGGTGGTGTACTTGAAGAGTGGTTAACAAATATTGGTACATCTAGTTGGTTAGTATCATTAGTAGTAGATGGTATCGTAGCTGGTGTTGGAGCAGTATTAGGATTTGTTCCACAATTAATTATTTTATTTATCTGTATTAGTGTTCTTGAAACAACAGGTTATATGTCTAGAATAGCATTATTCTTAGATAAGATATTTAGAAGAATTGGTTTAAGTGGTAAGAGTTTAATACCATTTATAGTAGGTTCTGGTTGTTCAGTACCTGGTATTATGGGAGCTAGAATAATAGAGAATCCTGATGAAAGAGAAATGACTACATTGTTAACACCATTTATACCATGTAGTGCTAAGTTACCAATTATTTCATTATTTGCTGGATATTTCTTTGGTAAGAATTCAGGTGTTATTTCATTTTCATTATATATGTTAGCTATTTTTATAATTATAGTTACAGCATTATTATTAAAGAGATTTATATATAAGAATACTAGTAGTACTTATATTTCTGAATTACCAGAATATAAATTACCAAGTGTTAAATATGTAGCTAAAGATGTATTTGATAAAGTAATAGCATTTATTAAAAGAGCAGGAACAATAATTCTATTATGTTCTATAGTTATATGGTTCTTATTATCATTTAATTTTAAAATGCAATATGGTGTAGAGGTAGAAGATAGTATTTTAGCTAAAGTAGGAGATAAAATATCTATAGTATTTAAACCTATGTTAGGAACTAAGAGTTGGGGTGCTACTGTATCAGCTATTCAGGGATTAGTAGCTAAAGAACAAGTTGTATCATCAATGTCTATTATTGCAGGATTTGGTGAAGAAGGAGAAGCATCTGATATATTTAGTAATACTTCATCATTTGGTTTCTTTAGTCCAATTAGTGCATATGCATTTATGATATTTAATTTATTTTCAGCACCATGCTTTGGAGCTATAGGTGCTATGAGAAGAGAGCTTGGTAGTAGAAAGAAAATGTTAATAGCCGTTATTTTCCAAACAACATATGCTTGGTTAATAGCAACAATCTTCTATCAAGTAGCATCTCATATTAAAGGTATTAATATAGCTAATACTGTGATTATAGGATTATTACTATTAATAATAGTTTTGATAATTGTTAGAACAAGAAAACATAGAGGATGTGAAAATTGTCCTTACTGCGATAAATGTAATCATTAGAAAGAGGGAATGTAGATGAGCAGTTTTATTAAGTTCGAAAAGGTAAAGAAAACCTATATTGTCGGAGAGCAAAAGTTTAATGCTTTAGACGGAGTAGATTTGAGTATTAATCAAGGGGAGTTTGTAGTTATTTTAGGTCCATCTGGAGCAGGTAAGAGTACTTTGTTAAATTTATTAGGGGGAATGGATAAAGTAACTAGTGGAAGTATTATAGTAGGAGAAAAAGATATTTCTAAATATAATGATAAGGAGTTAACTCAGTATCGTGCTAGTGATGTTGGTTTTATCTTTCAATTTTATAATATAATGCCAACATTAACTGTTGAAGAAAATGTTGAAATAATTAAGGATGTTACTTTAACAACTAAGAGTGCTAAAGAAGTACTTAAAAGTGTAGGACTTGAAAAACATGCTTCTAAGTTCCCATCTGAATTATCAGGAGGAGAACAACAAAGAGTTTCAATAGCTCGTGCTGTTATGAAAAATCCTAAAGTCTTATTATGTGATGAACCAACTGGAGCATTAGATTCTAAGACTGGTGTAGAAGTATTAAAGTTATTACGTAAACAAGCTGATGAAGATACTACAGTAGTTATAGTTACTCATAACTCATTAATTGCTGAAGTAGCAGATCGTGTTATTAGACTTAAGAATGGTAAAGTAGAAAGTAATGAAGTAAATGAGCATCCAAAAGACATAGAAAGTGTTAAATGGTAGTATGCTAATAAGAAAAATGTTTAGAGATATTAGATTTAATATATCTCAATATATTACTATTTTCTTAATGATTGTTATTGGTACTATGGCTTTCACTGGTATTAAATCTTATATGCTAGGAATGGAGAGAAGTGCTGATTTATATTATGAAAAGAATAATTTACAAGAATTGGATGCTTTTGGTTTATTAACAGATAAAGATATAGATGCTTTAAAAGAATATGACCATGTTAATGATATAGATGGTAAATTAACTTTATTAAGTAATGCTTCTATAAGTAATTATGGTAATTCTAAAGCAGAAGTTAATTTTATTAAAGAAAATGATGTTTCTAAGTTTTATGTTAGAGATGGAGTAGATTTTGATGTAGATAAAGATGGTATTTGGATTGATGCTTATTATGCAAATGAAAATGATGTTAAAGTAGGAGATACTTTAGAGTTAACATACGAAAAATATACATTTAAAAAGGAAGTGTTAGGTATAATTTATATTCCTGATAAAGTATATGCTGTTAAAGATGAATCAGAGATATTTCCTGATCATTCTGAGTTTGCTTTAGTATATTTAAGTATTAATGAATTACCTAAAGAATTATTAGTAGATATGATATCTTCTAGTATGAAGTTACCTACTGAAGTAGTAGAACAACAAGTTAATAGTGAAGATATTAATTATTATACTTCAGCTATGATAGATATAGATTCTTCCGATAATAAAAAATCTGTAAAAAGTGAAATAGAGAAGTATGAAGCAGTTAATGCTGTTGTTGATATAAAAGATGAATTTTCTTATATGGGCTATCAAAGTGAAATAGATGAAGGTAAGAGCTATATAGGAATATTTAGTGGTTTATTTATATTCATTGCTTTATTATCTGTTATTACTACTATGACAAGAGTTATTAAGAAGGAAAGAACAGAAATAGGTACATTAAAAGCATTAGGTTTTACTAATACTAAGGTAATGTTACATTATTTATCATATGGTATTTTAATAAGTGTACTAGGTTGTATTGTTGGTGTAGGACTAGGATATATATGGTTTGGTAATTTCTTCTTAAGTATGGAAATGGCTTATTTTGAAGTACCTGTATATCGTGGATATATAGATTTATCTAGTTTATATATTTCATTATTAATAATAGGTGGTGTGTGTATAACTACTTATTTATGCACACATAAAGTATTAAAGTTAAATGCTGCTGAGACTTTAAGAGTTGAAAGACCTAAAGTTAAGAGTGGTTCATTAAATATTACAAATAATAAATTCTTTAATAAGTTACCATTTAGTACTAGATGGAATATAAGAGATATTATTAGAAATATTCCTCGTACATTAATGGGTATTGCTGGTATGACTGGTTGTATGATTTTAATATTAGCAGCATTAGGTATTAAAAATACTATTGGAGAATTTATTAATATTCAATTTAATATATTATATAATTATGAATATCGTTTTAATTTAAGTGAATCTATTACAGAAGATGAATTAAATAGTTTAATAGATAAGTATGGTAATCATACTACTAAGACATATCCTATTGAAATAGATTTAGGTAATGGATTTGAATCTAATACTGTTACAATAGATAATTCTGGTGAATATGTAAGGTATTTAGATGAAAATAATAAGTTTATGAAATTATCTGATGATGGTGTTTATATAACAAGGAAATTAGCTGAATTGAATGATTTAGAAGTAGGAGATACTATTACATTCCATATATATGGTTCTAAGGAAGATAAGGAAGAAAAGATTATTGGTTTAACTACTAATCCCCAAAATCAAAATATTCAAATGACTGCTAAGTATGCAGAAAAGATAGGAATAGATTATTTACCAGATTCTTTATATACAGATGAAGATGTTAGTAAAATAGAGTTACCTGAAGGAGTTACTAGTATTCAAGATATATCTTCGTTATTAGATGGTGTAGAATCTATGTTAAGTACAATGAATGAAATGATTGTAATAATTATTATCTTTGCTTGTTTACTAGGAGCAGTAATTATTTATAATATGGGAATATTATCATTCTCTGAAAAGAATTATCAATTTGCAACATTGAAAGTATTAGGATTTAAAGATAGTAAGATAGCACATATATTTATAGAACAAAATATTATTATTGCAGTAATAGCTATATTACTTGGTTTACCTTCTGGATATGTAGTATTAGATTATATATTTAAGAATGCTATTGGAGATTCATATGATTTTGCAGCTACTATTAGTACGTTATCATATGTAATGGCTTCTATAGGAACATTCTTAGTATCGTATTTAATATCATTGTTATTATCTAGAAAAATTAGAAAAATAGATATGGTATCTAGTTTAAAAGGTAACGAATAGATGTTATTATATTAAAGAGGATTGAGAATATGAAAACAGAAAAAAATATATTAGTAGCATTTTTATTAAATATTAGTTTTTCTTTATTTGAATTAATAGGTGGTATATTTACAGGTAGTATAGCTATACTTTCTGATTCATTACATGATTTAGGAGATGCTTTAAGTATTGGTTTATCTTACTTCTTAGAAAGGAAGAGTAAACAAAAAGCTGATAATAAGCATACATATGGTTATGTAAGATATTCAGTAATGGGGAGTGTTATAACAACTGTAATATTATTAGTAGGTAGTATATTTGTCATAATAGAAGCTATTAAGAGATTCGTTAATCCAGTAGAGATTAATTATGATGGAATGATAATTTTTGCTGTATTTGGAGTAATTGTTAATAGTTTGGCTACATATTTTACAAAAGAAGGAGATTCTTTAAATCAAAAGTCTGTTAATTTACATATGTTAGAAGATGTACTTGGATGGGTAGTTGTATTAATTGGATCTATTCTAATGAGATTTACAGATATTACTTATATTGATTCTATATTAAGTATTGGAGTAGCTTTGTTTATCTTAGTAAATGCTTTAATGAATTTAAAAGAGATAGTTGATCTATTCTTAGAAAAAACTCCTGAAGAAGTAGATATTGAAGAGATAAAAAAACATCTACTAGAAGTAGATGGAGTATTAGATGTACATCATATACATGTAAGAAGTATAGATGGTTATAATAATTTTGCTACATTACATGTGGTTGTAAATAAGTATGATAAAGAGATTAAACATAAAGTTAAAGAAGAGTTAGAAGAACATAAGATATGTCATTCGACAATTGAATTAGAGTTAAAAGATGAGGAATGTGATGAAGTTAATTGTGAAGTTAAACAGACAGAACATCATCACCATCATCACCATTAAAAAAAGAGCAGTAGCTCTTTTTTTAATAGTCATATTCACTTGTTATACCGAAGTAATCTTCCATAGTGATCCAATTACCACCATTGTATAACTTAGTAGCTAATTCAGTACCAACGTATCTAAAATGCCATGATTCATATTTATAACCGGTTTCATTTGTTTTACCTTTAGGATATCTAAGTATGAAACCATATTTATAGGCATTTTCTGATAACCATTTAGCTTGTGCGGTTGAATCAAAGTTAGAGTTAATACATGCAGATACATTTCTATCACATACATCAAATGCTAAACCTGATTGATGTTCTGAAGCACCTGGTCTTGCTGAATAGGTATCAGCTGCAGTTTTACCATCTCTTTTAACGTAGTTATTATATAGATTTTTTTGGGTATCATATGATCTAAATCCACTAGCTATGTAAAGATTAAAACCTTCTAGTTTAGCAGCTGCAAACATTTCATCTGCTTTAGATTTAACATTACTATTTAAACCTGGTCCATATGTATTAGGTAGTGAGTATGTTTTATTAGCTATTAGATAACCATCTATATAAGTAATATTATTTTTTACTGTTATAGTATAACCTTTACTTGTTTTAGTACCATTTAAACTACTATCTGTACCAGTTGAACGGAATGTAGTAGTTGGTGTAGAGGCCTTTTTAACTGTTAGAGTAAAGTCTTCTTTAGTTTCATTACCACTAGAGTCTTTAGCAACATATTTAAGTTTATAAGTACCTTCTTTATTGAAATCATATGTTCCTTCAATAGTAACTTCTATCTTTTCGTTAGAATTATCTTTAGCAGTAACATTATTTAGTAAGTTAATCTTTTTACCTACGGTAGTAGATAATTCTTTTTTATAAGTTATTACTGGAGCTTCATCATCTATTACTTTAACTGTATAAGTATATTCTTTTTCATTATCATTATTATCTTTAATAGTAATAGTAATTTCTTGTTCACCAATAGTTGATGTATCTATGTTTTCTTCTTCAGTAACAATAGTACCATTTTCTACTTTAGTAATACCTTTAGTATTAAGTATTTCTTCATTAAGTTTGACTGTGATATCTTCTGTAGTTACATTAATTTCATCTTTTTTTTCATCTTTTTTATTACAAGCACTTAGTAATAAAAGAGGTATGAATAATAATATAATTTTTTTCATATAATCATCTCTTGCTTAGATATTAACATAAGGAGTTATTAAAGTAAAGGTAAGTTTTTATATCTTTATTTACTTTGTAATGTTATAATTAGTATGATAGAAAATAGGTGATTCGGATGAATAAAATGTCTTTAGAAAGATTTAGAGAAATAAGAGAAAGAATTAAATGGATGATGGCTCTTCAAGTAGGTGATACTGACTTAACTGAAGAAGAATTAATTACTGAGTATAATAGTCTTTTAAATGAGTTGTTATCTAGTGATTTAAGTGATATACCATTTGAGGAATGGGAAGGCATGTCTATAGCAAAAGAAGGCTTAGTGGACTTTTCTAAAACACATGCTAATTTAGACTTTGCTTTATTAGAGGGGATATATTTTGAATCTATTAATCTTAATGGATGTAATATTAGAAATCTTCAATATATAGATTATAATGAAGATACATTTGACCAGGAATTTAAGGATAAATATCCTGAATGTTTTCCATCTGATGATCTTCCTAAAGAGATAAGAGAGGCTTTTTATGAGAAAAAAGTTTTAATTACCGATTTGATAAATTATCCAGCTTTAAGAAAATATGTTAATAAAAGTAGTTTTAAACATTTATTTAGTGATATTTCAGCAGCTTTGGTTGAAAAACTTGGATTAGATAATATTTTAAGATTAGTTGAAGAATACCCTGAATTATTAAAACGTGCTTTAAATGAAGGAAAAGATGATTTTAGATATCCTTATATTGCAGTTGGAAGTGAACCTGTAATAGGAGAAAATCCTAGTTATGAGGAAGCAAAGAGATATTTCTTCTATCAAGTTGTTGATGCATTTAGAAATAAATATAATTTTAATATATCTGACAGATACGGTAGTGAAATGATACAATCTTTTATTCCACAAGAATTAATAGATATGTTCCCTGATGTATTTATTAAAGAGGGAGTATTACCAGAGCAGGTATTAAAATATTATTATGCAGGTGAATTATCACTTTCAATTGTTAGATATTACTATGAAGTATTAAAAAATTATGATTTAGCTTTGGGAACTAAAGATTCAGATAGTGTTAGTGTTGCTAAAAAAGTATTTGGTTCTTTAGAAAAGTATTTAGAAGTAATTCCAAAAGAATTAGATCGTTTATTTGATTATTATTTTAAAGATATTCATTGGAAAGATGATGCAATAAAAGAACTACAGGGAATGAGTGTAGATGAAATAAAGAGAACTGTTTTATTTGGGTGTTTAAAAAATCATAATTATTATTATAATTTAGGAGATGTTATTGAATTTTTAAAGATCGCTTCTATTGATGAAATCATTGATAATGAGAAAATGATTGCTTTTATAAATAAAGTTGGAATGGATAAAATTATAGAATTTAATCAAAAATATAAGTTTATTTTAGAAGCAGGTGTTGGATTTACTCCTTTTACTAGAAATTTACTTGCTTATTTGGTAGATGGAATAGAAGATATAAATAGTATAGAGATTACATCATTAGATGATATAAAAAAATTATTAGACGAAACTATAGAAAAATTAAGAAATTCATCTAGTTATGACTTTAGGAATATAGTTGATAAAAATAGAGAAGTATTATCTGAATATTATAGTGAATATTTTGTAAATGAAGAAACGATAAGGGGATTAATTCCTGATATTGGTAATTTCGATTTAGGAAAAATAGTAGAAGATATTGAGAGAGGTTTAGCCGGAAATATTTCAACATTGTATAATGTTATTACTAAATATCCTCAATTAATGCCACTTATTTCTAAAATGAATTTACATATTAGTAATGATTATCCTACTTTAAGTAAATTGTTGCAAAGAATAGGAACTGAGAAATTTTTAAAA